>Ga0078972_1002801_pt1 | contig 55677 bp, 47 predicted proteins | sample YelNatPaOPGAMG01_FD_67568 | JGI IMG/M metagenome (GOLD analysis project Ga0078972, IMG submission 67568) | Hot spring thermophilic microbial communities from Obsidian Pool, Yellowstone National Park, USA - OP-RAMG-01 (SPADES assembly) (version 2) | ecosystem: Environmental > Aquatic > Thermal... | reverse complement strand
GATACGCCTACCACCATTGCGTTCAGAGTTTCGAAAGCCGAATAAGAGTCACGGAACGCGCACGCTTCTCGGGTACAGCCCACGGTGAACGCTCGCGGAAAGAAGAACACCACGACAGGCCGTTGACCTCGCACAGACTCGGTGTCCACCAACGTTCCGTTATGGTCTGTAGCCCTGATGACAGGAGCAAGCTGCCCCTTGGTTGGAGCTTGTTCCGAACTCATGAATAAAACTGTTCCACAAAAGGTTCACCCGAGTCCGTTGCAGAGCACTCGATCGATAGCCACAGGTAGTACTACGACTACCAGGGTATAACGAAACTGGAGTTCTAAGATTCGCTTAAACGTAGCGTGGGCGTGCGTTACGGACGCGCCCCCAGCGCACCTGCAGCCACAGGACACACGATGAACGGCGCTGGACGCCCCGCCTATTTTTTTCCATTGACAAAACGTTGACTTCGGCCAGCATTCTCCGATTATGCGCATTTTTCTTTTCTTACTTTTTTTTGTGACGTCCCCGCCCTATGCACCACCGTTTTACCCGTGCGTCCGTATGGAGACGCTCTCGAAGCCCGCGACAGCGATTGCACCTATAGAAACATCAGCGTCGCCTGATAGTCGTGCCTGCAGCGCATGCCGAGCTGCTGCGGCATATACCGCAGAGGCGTCGCCACGTTGCCATCATCGCCAGGCGTGCGCGCTTTCACATTCACACGATCGCATCGGCGCGGCGCCTGGCAGTCGTCCAGCTGATAACGCGGAGAGGACGTTTTCCAAGCACAGAGCAAGCTATCAGCGCATATCGTTTCATGTTTGTTTCCTTAACGCTTACGCAATCTCTTCAGCGCGCTGGCATCAGGGCTGGTGCAAGGCAAGCACAAGCTTACCCGAGCCAGGGGTTCGAGCAGGCTCTACCCGCTCGAGTTCGGTACGGAAGACAAGCAGCCCTGCTGACTGTTAAACGCTCCCACGGTGCCGCTGCTCGACGTTCGCTCTTCACGCTGCGGAGTGCTGGAGTCACGGAGGGTTCTATGGCGCCGGACTTTACGCTGCTTGATCAGAATGGAGAAGCAGTGACCCTGTCCAAGCTGCGTGGTAAACCCGTGGTACTGGCCTTCTATCCGGCAGCGTCGAGTCCCGGTTGCACGAAAGAGCTTTGCGCCTTTCGAGATGATCTCGCCGCTTTCGAGTCCGTAGACGCTGTGGTGCTGGGCATCAGCTCGAACACTGTAGAGGAGCAGAAGCGCTTCTCCGAGGCACAGGGATATCGCTTTCGTCTGCTTGCAGATGTTGGCGGCAAGGTGCGCAAGCTCTACGGCGTTCCGAATACGTTAGGTGTTTTACCAGGGAGAGTAACCTACGTCATTGACAAGGAGGGTAAGGTTGTGAAGGTGCACAACAGTCAGATGGACTTTCTCTCCCATGTGGAGGAAGCGAAACGCGCGCTTGCCCTCATGCGTTCGTAGACGCGCGTGACCAGGCGGCAGCCGCCGCCGCTGCCGCCCTCCACCACCCAGGCCAAGCCATGAGTCTGCAGGCGGGACTTGGGAACGGGATTCGAACTAGCCTAGCCAGATACGCGCTGTAGGTCGTTGTGTTGTAAACAAGGGTTGAACTGTCTTCAGGGGGGTTTTGTTTGACTAGTGAGCACCGAGTCTGGGTTGCAGACGACAAGTGAAAGACGGTGCTCACCTCACAGGCTGGTCGCCGCTGATGATCATTTGGCGTCCGTTGGTACGTTGCGGTTACCACGGGTTCGCGTGTCGTCTCGAGAAGCTCCAGCGTCCGCTTGAGTGCGTGCTGCAAAACGAAGGGCGTGGCGGCTGCTTTAAAAGATTGAGGACTCGTTCGCAACCGCAGGTGACTCGAGCAACCATGGCGCCAGCGCTTGAGCAGTGCCCAGTTCAGACGCCGTCGAGTCGCACACAACCTGCTCCTGCGCTACCAGAGAATGACGCCACGATGCTGCGTACACAGACACCACAGACGATAACGGTGACGACGACGACGACGACGACGAGGATACCGAGCGCAACTCCTCCGCCGGCGGTGTCGTTCTATCGTCGCCCGCTTCCGGCAACGTGCATCGCGCTGGACTCTGCTGAGGGTCGAGCTTTGTTCGAGCGCAGCCTTTTTTCGGGCCTAGCAGAGCCTTTCCTGCCCTTGGTATCCCAGTTTACCACGCAAAGCGAGCCGGCCTTTTGCGGTTTAGGCTCGCTCGCAATGGTGCTCAACGCGCTCCAGGTCGATCCCGGACGTCCGTGGAAAGGCCCCTGGCGCTGGTTTTCTGAGGAGCTCCTCGATTGCTGTCTGCCTCTGCATATCGTCGCTCGCGAGGGCATCACCCTGGACGAGTTCCGCTGCCTGGGTCAATGCAATGGTGCCCTCGTGGAAACAGCACAGCCACCAGCACCTGGTGTGGCACCGTCCCAGCATTTATCGCTCGAGCATTTCCGTGAGTCTCTCCAACGAATGTGCAGTGATCGGGACCCCCGAAACGGTAGCGGGTTCCTGGTGCTTTGCTACGCCCGCGAGGCCCTGCAGCAAACAGGCACCGGGCATTTTTCCCCGATTGCTGCATACGACGAGGTGTCGGATCGTGCCCTGATCCTTGATGTGGCGCGCTTCAAGTACCCACCACACTGGGTGGCACTCCCGGACCTGTATCGAGCGATGAGCGTCCTCGATCCGGCAACAGGGATGCCCCGGGGTCTCGCTATGGTGCGTCGTCGGCCGGTCGTTGAGGCGTCGGGCACCTCAAACCGCACACCGGTGCCGTCGGAGGATGCCTCCGCGAGCACGGTACGCCCGTGTGCGTGGCGTCCGCGTCTTCTCCACATGAAACGTCTGTCGACGCAGCAGGAAACCGCTAGAGCGCTAACTGAGGTACAAATCACGATTCGAGGCCTGATGCGGGGATATGCAATCGCAATGGACGAGAAGCAGCTCGCCGAGTTCATGGAAACGCTCATTCAAATCTGGACGCTGCATCTCTCTCGTCATCTGGCGGTAACCCCGTTGCGGATTCAAGATGCAAACACGAGCTGTGAGTGCTCTAGCTCTAGACGTTTGCTTTTAGACGCGCTTCAGAAGAGTCCGCTGTTGAGAGCGTATCGGCAGCTGGGGATTGGAAAGGTATCGGCTGACGACGTGGATCCGGCGCTCTGCGCAGCCGCCGAGGCGGTGATGATGGTTGGCCTGCTCGAGTACGCAGCGCGAATAGCGGCGACTTGCGGCTCGGACCCGGCGCATGATGGCTTCCAGGCCCTGATCAAGCGGCTCCTCGGTGATGACGAACGCGCTCGCGATGAAACCCGACGCATCGCTGACGTTCTAGCGGGCTTTGTGGATGCCGCACAGCAAGCGGAAGCACCAGCAACAGGAGCAAACAAGTAGAGCCAATGTCACCAGGCTCCTTAATACCCAACATTATCGCTGTTGCGATGGAGCGCGAACCTGGGACAGGCAGCCGCCGCATCCAATACGAGTGCAAGCGATGCAAGCCGAATCTGTACACCATTTTCGCGACAAAACGCATCTAGACGTTCTAAAAACGGTTCAGTGCAGTGGATCGTTTGCAGACTGGCATATGCCGTCAGGCCGCTACGTGCATATCGGACTCGGACGTACGCATTCGATGCCCATGCGCATCTATCGGGCACCGCTCGTGACGCAAGGCATTCGCATGAACAGTGCGTCAAATAAGGAACGCACCCGTCGTGCGAGCACAACACCCCAGACGTGTATCACGAGTGCCGCACGCGCTTGCGATGAACACCGCTGGTGGTAGTAGAAGTAGTTGTAGTCGACGCGGTCGTGGCGGCGGCGGCGGCTGGTGTCCTCGCACCAGCATATCTGCCTTGTCCATGACGTCGATTCTTGGCGCTGCGGTTGCGATTGGATAATCGATAAATTTGACATTGCGAGCGTTCTGGACACACACCGCGGCAATGTGTGCACACCCAGGCATCGGAACGTACCCAGCCGTGGTCCTCAAAGCACTTGGCACAGGTGACTTTGCGGCAGCCAGTTGGCAGGTTTGCACAAGTCTGTAAGTCCTTGGTGCGTGCGCAGACGTGGCAGAAACGTGATGGTGCCGCATTGCTGCCGGGTCGATAGCGTCCGGAACCCCCCAGCTCTTGAACGGAACCCAGTGGAGCAGAGTTCGTGCTGGACCCACTGGAGACACCTGACGTACGACAAGCCGAGGCGTCTGTGGATCCTGGCGCCTTGCTCAGTGGATCTGGGGCCGGGCTCTGTGAGCGCATCGCATAAACCGCTTGCTGTGTGTCTTCTGCACTCCGGTCTGTATGCGTCGTGGTGGACTCCGAACGCAGCGAGGGTGTCACGGGCTCACGCTGCGCGCTGGATTCTCGAAAACGTCGGCGGCGATCGAGGCTGGTGAGCAACGATGCAGCCATGAGCTGTTCTCGGTACTCCTCTTCGCTGCTAGCGTATATTCGGGACAGATGCGATTGTGCAAATATACCGGAACTCGGAGCGACACGTTGCAGGTTCGACTGCGTTTCGCGCTCCGGTGGCGACGCATTCACCACATGCGATGGATCGGAGTGTCCGGCGTCTGCTTGGGTGCTGACGGATTCGTGGTGTTCATGTGCTCCGTTTTCGCTGTCTTCGGAATCACCAGTCTCTTGTGGCGTCGATGCGTCATCATCGAGGTCAAGACTCTCACTCCGCCGCGCTCGCTCTATTTCCAGAAGCTGGCGTTGTCGAAACTCTGCTGCGTCCATGTACTCGTAGAGGACGGCATCGCGAACGCCCTCACCGGCCGGAGAATTGCGACCCTGTGGACCCTCAACATCTAAGCGATCAATAAAGAGGGATCCTGCCAGGGCGAGTCGCAGCGCGGAGTTGTTGCGCCGCAGCACCCGAACTTTTCTCGATGCCGAGGTGCCGAGCGCTGCCTCCATCGGCGGTGCATGCCACACGTCATTCCATGGAGTGGCAAGCGGTTCTGCAATGCGTGACCCGTATCCCCAGTTATGTCCCTGTTGACGCATATACTCAAAGCGCCGGTTAATTTTATCAAGCGCTGCATTCACCGTGTGAAGCGTTTGCGCCTGCAGTTGCGCACCAGTGGGGTCGTTTTCGTAGCCACCAGGCACCGTAGCGGCCTGCTGCTGGCGTTGCTCTCGTTGCCGCTCTTCCAGGAGGCGCTCTTTCAATGCGGCCAGCTTTCTGACACATACCATGTCACGCCAGTTGCCTTCGTCACCGGCTCTCAGAAGCGGCTCCAGTTTTGCGACCAGAAGCGATACGGGTTCGGTCCCACGTTCCCAGGTCGTGTCGTCTTCGGGTAGATGACTGCTCTCGGGCAGTGCGTGCGTCGCGTAACTCTCGCTGGCGAGGCGCATCCTCTCTTCACGACTTGCCTGGCGCGTCCAAGTCACGAGTACAGACTAACAGACTGACGGAGTGACGCAAAAGTCAGGCGCCCTCCGCGCGGAACACCAACACCAGTTAGGTTCCTGACGCAGACGCAGGTCCTCGAAGCCTCGTGACCGGGCGCTCCAGTGCCGCAGCAGCTCCCGTCACCACACACCGAGGTTCCGCGAAACTTACCCGTTGTCGTGCGTTCAGACGCACGCGTGTGTCGAGCGCGCTACCGGCACCGCGGGCAACCTCAGGAAAGGCTTGCGCTGGTCGTACCCCAGAGCGCCTCTGCGTTCCGAGAAAACGCACGTTTGAGCAAGGCCTCCAGAAACGTAGACGTGTGCGTTTCCCCACTTGGCTCTACCTACTACCAGTGGACACCACACCGAACCGCTAGAGCAGTGAACACTGTTTCGTTACCCAAGCTGTCAAGCGTAATGGCGTCCTGTGTGTTGAACCTCAATGGAGGCGTACCACGAGGCGTTGCAGGAGGTATGGGAGGAGCGGTCGACGGCGCCGACTCGACGGCCTCTCGATCGCGTCGGCCAATCGGCGCCGATCCCCGGCGGTGATGCAGCGGCAGCAATCAGCAATGAGTAGAGATCAGCAATCAGCAATGAGTAGAGATCAGCAATCAGCAATGAGTAGAGATCAGCAATCAGCAATGAGTAGAGATCAGCAATCAGCAATGAGTAGAGATCTGTAGTAGAGATCAGCAATGAGTAGAGATCTGTAGTAGAGATCAGCAGCAGCGGTGATGCAGGAAGGCACGCACCTGGCGAACGCCTTGAAGAACCAAGCGTGACGCCCGACGGGTACGCGCTGGGGTTGTTCTCTGCAAGAATCCCCAGCAGGCAGGGTGAGTTTCTGGAGTGGTTTGGCGGTTGCTTCTCCGTTTCCAAATAAGCATAGCGCAGCGGCGAGATGCCCGCTGAGACGCATCGATGGTACCTCGGGCAGGGAAACGTTGCGTCAGCGTGGGACAGCGTCACGAGCGGCGCTGGCGCGGGCGCTGGCGCTGGCGGGGGTCTCATGTAATCTGTACATTTCTGTTTTTTTGGGTCTTCCAGCCCTGACTAGGAGTACGCGTGCCTCGGCCTACGCCCTCGAGTTCGTCGCTTGGGTGCGGCAGCTACGACGAGCATACCTGCGATACCTCCATGCATTCCGTCAACGGGATACGAGTCCGAAGGCCGTCTTGGATGGATAGCTGGGATCGCGCGTCTTCAGCGGGCTACGGAGGTTAGAGCAGCGCACTGCGCTGTTGCTGCTGGTGTTTGCCGGAAGGCGCTCTCGCGAGCACAGCTGCACCGTGCAAGGCGTGCACGTGCACCACGAGAGGCCGCTGGACCTTCATTTGCTTGTAATTTTGTCGTTTATAGTTGTCGCCAAGTGTTAAAGACAGGTTGAGTAAAGCGCCCAGACCCGTGAGCAGGTACACCGCTCTGCACAGAAGCGCCTGAGCGTTTGTGCGCTTTCGTGGTTGCATGCGCGTGTCGATAGCTTGGCCGCTGTTACAGCACTCGATGTCGTTGCCTCAGAACGATTGGTTGCCAGTGCATTTTCGAAATCTGCTGGAACACAGTTCGAAGCAGCATTCCCGCGAGGGTGCACACGCTGCCAATAAACGGAGTAGAGACGCTTCGTACGCCGTCGGGTGGTCTCGCGCTTCAGTACAATTGGAACGCTGCCGCTCTGCCGTGCACCAGCTCTACCCGCCAGTCGTTGCGGATCGCGTAAGTCCTGGAAGATACTGCGCACCAGTCGCGCGTCTCGTGCGGTGCTCGAGCGCTACGCTCCAACGCATGCCGTCCTTCATGCAGGATGATGCACCGGAGGAAGCATGGTTTGAGCGCATTCCACTTCGGGCACGCCATTTGTCCATTTGGACCATGATAAAGCCGCTTGCATCAGGTCAAGACGCTTCGTTGTACCGTATCTTGGTACAGACCTTATCTGAAACCCCATTATCCCGCAAAGGTCGTTCACCAGATGTTTCTCACGAGACCCGAATCATGCTGTGAACGACCGAACAACGCTGTAGCCGGATGTTTTTGATTACATGTGCATACAGGCCCTGCGGTGTACCACTTTTTACATTTCGTCTATCGACAAGGCGGTATCGATGACGGAAAAACTGGATGCGGCAATGCTGTCGAGCGTCTCGCTGGAATCACCCAGCGCGCCGGTGACTATCGAGCTCGGCTCGTCATACCGTGGCGCAAGCATCCATTGCCGAACTGACCCCGACCCAAGCACGCTTAGCAGGTAATTGCGGCTCGCCAGTAGTTCACAGACAAGTTCCAAAACCTCCAGACTGTGTGAGCCGTCCAGCATAGCGGCCAAATCCGCCGCACTGAGTGCAACAGAAGGATGCTGGCAAAACACAGCGTACAGCTGTTGCAGCTGCCGAGCGCCATCACCATCACGAAACTTTTCCGGAAACCGTTCGAGTTCCAATTCGTTATTGTCCGCCGTACGAGAACAACGTCCAAGTCCACGATCGGCGTGAATAGGTTCATATACACCCGGACCAACGAGGTCGTGCCGCGGCACTGTGGCTGCTGGGGTATTAGCTGCTCCGGTGGCGTCAGTCTGCTGCGGCCAGCGCGCGCACAAGTTCGGGTTCGTCGACGGTCTCTTGTAGAAAACATGCTCTCCAGGAGCTGCACTGCTTTCATCGTGTGAAGCGACAGGCATTCCTGCTATGCCCTCCACGAGAGACGACGTGCGTCCGTGCGTCCCGACTGCTCGCACCGGCCCCGACGAGGTCTCGCAAAAAGCGTCGCCCGCATCCGCGCGGCGTTCGGAAACCCTACAAAGAAACGGAGCGTCGTCGTCATCATCTTCTACATCGTCCTCGAGCAGCCCTGAAAAGTTTCCCCAGTCCGCAGTGCGCGGCTTGTGCGGCAAGAAAGCGCGAAGCCGCGCCAACGACTCACGCATCGACTGGGGCAGACTCACGAGTCTCTCGTGAAGATTATTTTGACTGCTACCTCCGCCTGGAGCTGGTCTCGTCTCCACCTGACGCTCTCCAGACGTATCACGTGCTATGGAGTGAAAGAGGTTTCGCCAGGGTGCGGCAAACGCCCGCAGTTTCTCTGCACTCTGCACGTAGCGTTTCGCCACTCGCTGGATACGGTCAACTTGCTCGAGTGCATTCAAAAAGTTCAGCTCGATAATCCGCAAAGTGGCAGTGATCTCCGCGTCTAAACTGTCGACCTTGAGCCGGTCCGTTTCCATCGTTTCGTACTGCTTCCCAGGGGCCTGTCAGGGACGCTCAGCAGCGAACAAGGCGCCTCTGACGCTGCCGCGGGTATTCAAACAGGAGAACAGCGCGCCGCGCGTCGCCCGTGAGTGCTCTTCCAGTGCCTGCCCAGGGCAGGGCACTCGAGAAACACAGTGGAGACGCCCGACGCCTTCTCGACGGTGTTCGAGGTTGCCCTCGGTGGGTGCTCGGCTGCCTCTGTGCACTCAGGAGCGTCGGACGAGACCCAGGGACGCTTCCTGATGAGCGGACACAACGTTTCGCTGCTCCCCGTGGAAGACTTTGGCAGACACACGCACTGCGTGGTGCTTCGTAGACGGACTTGTCCAGGGCTATTGGCAAGTGTGTTGTTCTCTTATCGATACTGAGACTGTGCAGTAGAAGCATAGTAGGGGAAAGGTTGGAATTTTTCGCTGGAACTGAGTCGCTTCCGCGGTGTCTGTGGGCTACCCGGGGCCGCGCAGCAGCCCCCCGGTGCCCGAAATAGCGGCCCCGGCCTGCAGCGTCACGTTGACCGCTGTAGTAGGTACTGTGTGTTTACGTGCAAGCAGAGCCGGTGCCGTAGCTTGCTCACTTTTCCGCTTAGGAGTGCAATCCAAGCTTGTCGGACAAGTCTATGCCAAAGTCTGGGGTGCAGCGCGCACGCCCCTCGAATAAAAGGGCGCTTGCTCTACGTTTCAGCCGCCTTGTGACCTGCCGCAGACCTGCCTGACCACGCAGTGTGTGTACGCGTCTATGTATGTGTGTATGTGCTTGTTTTCAGGGAGCGGCTTCAAGCGGCCAAGCATACAGCGTGGCGACATAGTCTATAATTCGCTCCGCGGCACCCGGTGCAACTGCGTACGCGCCATGCGGTAGCGCAGCAGTGCCCTAGCCGCTGAATGGACATCATTCCAGCGGTACACGAGTCAGACATGCAAACTCAGGTGCTTTTACTGCTGCTTGTCGAGAGAGTTGCGGTCGCTTTCAGCATCCTTGAGCAGCGTCCTAGCCGCTGAACACCCAGCGTTCTAGTAGTACACGAACCAAACATTCAGCAGCAACTAGTCGAGCAAGTCGTGGTCGCTTTCCGTCAATAGGCACGGCACGCTTGCAACTCGCAGAACGTATCGCTGCGCGTCCGCTGGACTGCATCTGTCTAGAATCAACTGCACGCGAGCGTGGACATAGGGTCGAGTCTCCCCCGAAACGAGTACTCGACAGGTATCGAGTTCTCGGAGACGCACTCGGATCGTCCACGCCTCTGACACCTGTGAGGCGGCGGGATGGGCCCCGCTCGACTTGCCGAGCCCCAAAATGAACGACGTGCGCGCCTCATCCAGGCCGTACGGTCTCAGTGTATGCACTGGCCATTCGAGTTCGAGCTCCTCCAGACCTGTCACTGGATCCCTGGTCTGCAGACAAACCGAAGCGCCGAGGTCCCTTGTCAAGTCCAGTACGACCTCCAGGTCCAGAACTGGTACATATACATTCAAGCAACGGCAACTGTTCGGGAAACCCCCAATGATCGCATCGCACTCGAGCGGCTCGACCTGGAGCTCTTGTGCGAGATGGAGCCAAGCAGCCGCCGACTCCGCAGCGTCGGCATCCTTCTTGCGCTGGTTGCAGTGTGCAGCGATCGCGGAGACGGCTTCGACCTGCTGAGCAACCGGCTTCTGGGAACCAGACCGTGCCTCACTTGGCGCGTCCAACACCGAAAGCACCTGTCGGTGCACAATGATGTCCGCATAGCGCCGTATCGGGCTGGTAAAATGCGTATACACATCCAGGTCGAGTGCAGTGTGACGGTAAGCGGCTGCATCGTCAAAGGCACCAGCACAGATGTATTCAGCAGTCGCCATCGCCTTGGTAAGTTTGTTGCGGAGAACGATCATTGCGATCGGTGCTGTGTCCGCTAGCGCATCCAGACTCGTTTGGAGCGCTTGCGTATCGCTTGCTGTGAATGCGAGGCCTCGCTTTGTCGCCCACTGGGTAATACGCTCCACGAGCGTTTTATCGAACGGCGGATGACGTCGCAGGAGTGCCTCCCGGGGACAGTGCCGCTGGAGGAACCTCGCGATCTGTTCATTCGCCAGGAGCATGAATTCCTCCACGAGCCAATGTGCACCGTCTGGTTCGCCCGTCTTCTTCAGGTTCGCGAATGAACGAATAGCGCGCACTCGCTCCAGCGACAGCTGGCGTTGAAACTGTAGGAGCGCGCCCCGAGCGCGTCGCTGTTGCCGCCTCTGCATTGCCAAACGGTACAGGAGATGCACGTCCGCTATCAACGGATCGGAAACTTGAGACGGATCCCGATCCCGCAGGATCCGCTGGACCTGCTGATACGAGAGCTTGGCGCAACTCCGGATAAGCCCGCGACCGATCCAGGGCTCACCCTGCACTGTCCCATCTGTTGTCAGCAGAATCTCTACCGATACGGTTCGTCGATCGCGTCCGGGGAGCAGCGAGCAGAGGTCTTCGCTAAGCGCTGGCGGCAACATCGGTACTGCATGGTCCATAAAGTAGAAACTAGTGCCTCGGCGTGCTGCCTCCTCATCCAATACGGTCCCAGTTTGTACATAGGCCGACACGTCTGCGATATGGATGCCAACGCGGTACCCATTTGCATCGGGATCCCAGCGCACCGACAGCGCATCGTCGAGGTCGCGACTCGTCTCCGGGTCGATGGTGAACGCCCGAACAGCGTCGCGCCAGTCACGAATGTTACGACTTTTTGAGCAGGCATCCCAAGCGGTACCCGCAGCGGATGCATCCCAGGCAACTGCTTTCGAAAGCGGTATCCAGCACGAGGCCGTAGCTGGTGGTACAGAAAACTTGTAGCGAATAAGCGACATGCCAGCAGCGAGGTCATCGCTCTCGTCCCAGAGTCGCAAGAGCGCACACCGCGGGAAGGTGTCGTGTGTATGCCAACGGCCCGTGAACGTTGCGACAGCTAGATGACCAACGCTTCGATACAGGCGTTCCCTAGCGCGAGCGCAGAAGCCAACCAGCTCGATTTGAAACCTTGGTAGACGTCGATCATCTGGTGACAAACACAGAAGTGAATCGTGTCGTTCCACTCGCCCAAATATGTATCGGGGTTGGTGGCGCTCCAAAACAGCAACGACCCGCCCGCATAGGTGTTCGGGTTCTGGGCCTTCGGCCGGCTCCAGGTGCGTCCTCGGTTGACCCAGAGGCAGTGTTCCTAGCGCCTTGTCACGTTCGAGTTCGGCGCTGGCTCCGAGCGACGACCCGTCAGAGGTCGACGGCTCGGAACACGAGTCCTGAACTGCTACTGGTACTGCTGCTGAGTTGCTGTTGCGTCGTGGACGCGTCTTTACCAACACGGCAACGAGGTCTCCGTCGAGCGCTCGGTTGCGAAGCTGCTCCCGCTGGATAAAGATATCCCTTTTGTGGTGCACGCTGCGCACGAAAGCTTCCCCAGGTTGTTTGGCGTTCACACGAAGTTCTCCTGCCACCACTGTACCGCGCTCGAGTGCTTGCTGGACTTGCTCGGCTTTCCACCATGGCCTGTACGGACGCTCGGGTGTGGTGATTGTTCCGTTGGAACGCATCCAGAGCAGGCTCGAGACTGGTTCTGGCGTGTCAAGCCTTCAAACTCGAGTACAGTGCTCGAAAGCTCCCATTTGTGAACAGAGTGAGTAGTACACGGTCTCGTCAGGGAAAGCGCGTTGCTTGAGGGCGCTTTCACGTACCGCCCGCCACCGGAAGACCCACGACAGCTGAACGGTATGCTCGGCGGCATTGCTCTGCACAAGTAGCCAGGTCGTGCCTATTCTTTCTCCAAAATGAAGCACTGACTCCTTCGTTCACACGCAAGGACCGTAAAGATCTTACACCCGTATCGGACTGAAATGAAACGAGTCCACTATCCTGAGTCAGGCGTCTACAATAAACGTCGGATTACTTGCGATCGCCACTAGTACCAGCCTTTTCCTCTATCCCTCTCTGTCACTCGTATTTGCGGCGTTAATTGTGTCAGGGTCTCCTGTCGCCCCAGCTCCGTAATACGTTCCCGGAGGATGATATGGCAGCGTTCAGGTAACGGGATTGTTGCTTCTGGCTGCTCTCCACGCAATTCTTGCAGAGGCGGAAGTTGCGATCCACGCTGCGCTTGTCATTTTCAACTGCTTTGCGTACGGCGTCGGGGCGCCCGTCGCGGCGTTGACACGTGGATGTGGTTAGGTGTCCGGGTGTATCCGCTGCACCTCAGCGTCTTCCTTCTCCGATGACTGCACTGGAGTGCGTGAACGTTTGCTTCATCGCTTCGTACATGCACTCGACTGGTCCAGAAGACTTGCCTCTCGATACACGCCTTTGTTGCCGCTTCTGGGCGATGTCCTCGGCGTCTACGCTTGGCGTGCAAGTGCACGCTCTCTCATTCGACAGAGGGTTTGTGCAACACGATGTTGCTGATGATGAAACGAAAACCGAAAGGATAATCCAAGCTCGAGACCAAGTCGAGAAATTTCGAGTCGTCTACGCCCCCTTCGTGCAAAGCGGCGACGTACGCTCTGCTTCCGGCGATTGCTGCAATGATTCAAGTCCGTGTCAAAGCTTCTTTTTTCCCATGGAAACAGAAGAGACGGGTGCCTCGGCGAGCATATCTGGTGAGAGATACGCTGCTGCTGCTGCTGCTGCTGCTGCTGCCGTCGGCGCCGCCGTTGTAGGTCGCTTCAATGATGGCAACAAACCGACTCGGATTTGTATTTCGAACGGAATCAGTGATTTCACATGAAAAGTTCCGTGTGCGTCGGCGTGAGCTTATGAACAAGTCGTCTGGGGACGACGTCGACTTTCTGCCTCGTAAATCCTCAAGCGTGCATTGGTCTGCCCATGAGTTTCATGGAGACAGCACGATCGAAAACTCGAAACATCCGCGTATCAAACATGCTACACGTAAGCTTCGGTGACGAAGTGTGGATGCTTGCACGTATGAAATGCATAATGATATCGTATATGTTACGAACGCTTGGTCGAGGGCATTTTGAATCATCCTGATTCCGGTAATGTGACGAGTGCCAACAGCAAAGATTCCGAACACCCACTCCAAAAAGATGACCGAGAATCCTAGACTGCTTTTGAATTTTTACGTCATTTTTCGCGTGCTTTGGATGCCGATGCTCGAAACTCGAAAAAACAACGTCGAAAATATCCAGCTAGGACAAGAATGAGCAGTTCTGCGTGTTCCAATCGGAGACGTACGCGGGTGTGGATGCTTCGAGGCTTTTGCGCGATGCGGTGCGTCGGTTGTTGCCGCTCGGGGATTTGCATCCAGCTGAACGTGTTTTCTCGTCCTGTATTGACGTTTCTGCGTATGCCCTGCGGGCTACACCACAGAATAGGCATGGTGCGCCCATCGCACTGCGGGGCTGACCTGCAGTCTCTGGTGCTGTGCACAAAAACCAAACACACCTTGCCGATAGGCAGTGCAGTCCGGGCGGCATCGACGCAGCTGGCTCCCGTGCTCCATCGTGAAGCGCTTCGCAGCTCGTGCGGTCTGCCGCAGCGACCAAACGGTAAGAGGTCGATCTGGACGCGGAGGATTCCGGATTAGATGCAACGATCCTTCGCCGTTCAAGACGCATGCTTCAATGCTTCCCCAGCACTGGCTATGAAGAAGGTATCGTTGCTGGCGGAAAATCGCGCCAGCAGCTCGTATACGTTCGATCAAGAGGGAGCAGCTCTAGCGCCTCTTTGGTAATGCGCAACATACGACTGGTTTCGAACATAGCCGCCAGCGTCGAGTCCGGTAGGCGTTTCGGTCGGAGTTGTTCCGTGGCAGCCCGGGCGAAAGACTCGAGATCCGGCCCATGCGCACTCATTATCGAGTGGAGCGAGCAGGCACCCGGTGGGAAACCCGCCGCACTCTTCGCATCGTATTCTCCCGCTAGGTTCATCATGAACTCCGTCATGCAGTTTCGATGAAAATACGGAGGTCGAAACGTGTGCTCCTGAACGTTCCAGCGCGGTGGAAATATAACAAAGTCAGCTAGCGCCACTCCAGGTTCATCGCTGCGACAAGTGAGCACCGTGAAAATCGACGGGTCCATGTGGTCGAAACGAACCGCATTTACCGGACAAAAGCGGTCCAGATCGTAGGCAAATGGCGCGTAGTTGCCGTGCCAGGCGACAACGTCGAAGACGGAGTGATCCGTCTCATACATAAAGATCTGGTTTTGGAACTTGGCCCATATTCGCCAAGAGCTCTGGAGGGTATCGCGGTCCACATAGGCGAGCGGGTAGCGGAAGTCGCGGGGTGCAGCGCATCCGTTCGCGCCAATGGGACCAAGGTCGGGCAACTCAAAGTGCCTGTCGTAGACCTCAAGAACAAAGCCGCGGCTAGTCGACGTAGTGTCACTCATGGGAACGACACGTGCAGCAAAGCGGATGCCACGCGGCACTACAGCGACGTGCCCAGCGGGCACTTCCAGCATGCCGAGTTCAGTTTGGAGCACGAGTTCGCCTTGTTGCGGGAGGATGAGCAGGTCCCCGTCAGCATTGTAGAATGCCTCCCCGTCCATGGACGTATTACACCAATACGAATATATGGAGAGACCGTTTCGGTCCTCGGGAAGCCCGTTCTCTCCAATACGGAACAGGCCCCGCAAAAAGTCTGTGTCGGTGTCGGCGTCGGCGGCGGCGGCAGTCCTGTCTGGGGCCGCGTCGTCGCGCGGTTGCCAGCGCAGCCGCTCTGGTGTCGCGATCTGTCCTCGAAAGCCCAGACCTGGCGCTCGCTCTGCGAAAGATACCCGCTGGTATGCCCCGTGGTCTACAGAGGGACGAACGCGGTACATCCAGGTTCGTTGGTTCGCGCTGCGCGGCGCCGTGAACGCCGTCCCAGATAGTTGCTCAGCATAGAGCCCATATGCACACTTTTGGGGATTATTCTGACCCACTGGTAGCGCTCCGGGTACACACTCTGTTGCAAAATGGTTCCCGAACCCGTACTGGTAGTCGTAGCGCAGCTTCATGGCCCTGAAGAACCCGAGCGTGTCGATATCACAAGTTAGAGCAATCGCAAGAAGCGACCACGGGCAGGCATCGAGGTTCAAGTGCAGATATCCGGTGCAGATGGCATTGAGCAGATCTGCTTGGTACCCGTGATACAGGAACAAACAATTCGTTCTATAAATGGATATAATAGGACAGGATGTGTTGTGATCATACAGAGAGCAGGGAGCACAGGTGACGGTGATCAGGATCAAACGATCATGTACATAAGTGAATACATTTGAACAGAATATGTTGTAGTTGACGCACGATCCATGCGTTGAACGGGCATCCCCCGACAGCGCGAATGTTGCCGGCATCCGGGGAACCTTCTTCACTGCCGTCGTAAACGCCTCTGAACCCCGACTCCCCAGTCCAGTGTTCGTTTCATGAGCTCGAAGCGTCATCCGGTGAAGCCCCGAGTACCAAATCTCCAGGGGATGCTCGCAGCGATGCTGCACAGAGCACGCTCCATCAGCGCGTTGTAGAGACGCATTAATGCCGCGAGTCCGGCAGGGAGCACACAGATTCGCCGGGGCTCGCGTTCGGGCATGTGCACCAATGGAAAACGTGTTCACAGCTGTCTCGTTTTCCTCGCGATATTTCATCACCACATGCAAGGGATGCGGAGTGCCTCTGACTCGCCGATTCGAGATGGGACGCGGTGTTGCTGGCTGCGCGGCACGTCGTGCGCGCGTATGGCCCCTGGTACACCCCAAAACGGCAACATAGAAAAGCGGGCATCCAGGTATCAACTAGGCACGTGTCCGCAAATACCTCCGGTAACAAGGGCAGCACGTGCATAGAGCGTGTCGACACCGGCTGATGTGTTACGAATGAGCGCTGCACGGTACAGGACTGTCTGCAGGTGCCCCAGATGCAGCACCAGTGTGATGATAGCTCCGAGGCTGAAGGAGTCTATGCGATAAGCACGAAGTGCATGTAACCCAGTTCCAGGAGAGGTCGTATCTCTGCTTCGCAGTGGAAACGGGTGCACTGCGCAACGATAAGCGTGCAATGCGGCACGTGAGGCGAGCAACCTCTAGTCATCATGGCGACGAAATCGAACGTTTACCGCCAGTACTGCTGCGCTGAAGGCGGCGCGCGTCTGCCAGCAACGACGACAGTAGCCTCAGCTGCTAGCTACGGCGCTGTTGAGGGTGCAATGAACCTGCAAAGGGATGACAGATGAGCCATTGACCCTCAGAGGATGAAACCAGGTAGGTTCAACGTCGGCTATTGCTCTGCACGAACGATTTCCCGCTTCATGAATATCGCTCCGAGCCTATACAGCAGCTGGGATGGAGTGCTTGTACGTGCGAACGCCTCCAAAAGTAACATTCGAGCACTAGTGCAGCGGCTGGTGCGTGTTTCCGCCCCCATGTGCGTGTCGCCGGCTGCAAGAATGCCTCGCGGAGCGCTTCGCAGTGAGAGGACGACCAGCATGGATCGTGTGCTCACGCCTCGGTGTCATTTGAAGGCATCGGATCAGACTCAGCTGCAATGCGAACCCAAAGAGCCCATACAGGTGCATCGTTAGGAACGTGAAATTGTGACCCTAGTGCACTGGACGCCGTTCAGAACCACAGTACGGTATGCGATATGCAAGCATGCAGTTTGGCCAAAGATCCAGAATACAAAACGCCACGAACAAGGTGTAATGACGCAGCAGACATCGCGCTTCGTCAGACAGCTAATGCGTCAGAGACGAGCGCAGCAACGTAGCCCACTTGACCATGTGTCGTACCGGGTGGCTCGCGATTACTCCGGCGTCGATAGAGACGGCACGGTTTCGACACGTCAATGGCGGGTTTCGCTGCTTGGCAACTCCTTCAACGATGACACAGTGCCTGTGCGAATCAGTGAGCAAGACATTCGTGAGGGAACGGCAAACTCTGTACCGCATACTGAGCTACCCCGTGACACCGAACGGTGTTGTTTCTAGACTCTGCGGATCCTTTTTTCTCTTCAAGTGCACACACGTCACTTGATCGAAAGCATGGCGAGGCGCGAACACTCAGAAGAGCGCAAGACCGCTCTCCACGCGTCGCAGTTGCGTATCCACATCGTCTGCAAAAGTGCTGACGTGATCACTGACTGCTGGGCTCGCAGTGCCGCCCCAGCCGGGCCCGTGTGCGTACAGGTACCCATCACCGCCGCCAGTGATCAGACTATAATCCGTGAGCAGCGCACACTCCACGCCATAGAGCCCGAAAAGTGCAGTGCCGCCACTCAGACGGAGACTGGAGGCATGTTGACTTGCACGTGCCCGAGCGCGGAAATGACGCGTTGGCCGATGCACCGTACCCAGTTCCTCGAGCAGACGCAGGGAACGCGCGTCCCAGAGCCGCACCTGGCCGCTGTCGGTGCCGGTGATCAGCGCCCGTCCCCGCGGCTCTTCCATGACCAGCGTACGAATGGCGCTGCCGTCCGAGTGTGCCCTGAACTGGGCTGCACAGCGAGACGTTCGCATATCACACACGGCTAGGTGGCCTTCGGAGGACGCACTCAGGAGCCGCGTCCCATCGCCCAGTACGAGTCCGCAGAGGGATTCGCAACTCGAAGAGCCGCGCACGCTCGAATCTCCACCAGGGAGCGTGTGGGCCCGGAAACACAGCACAGGCTGATGATGGTAACGTTGTTGTTGTTGTTGTTGTTGCTGTGGATTCAGTGCCCCCGCCCGCAGATCGAAGACTCGAATGGTGTCCATTCGACTGGGACCTGTGTCGCCGCCAGTCGCATTGCTGCCGTCATAGGCGCGACCAAAAGTCGCAATCACATTCTCCTGATCGACAAAGCAGACATCATGTACGCAGACATCGCCGAAAGGTCGCCAGACCTGTTCCGGCTCACTTGGCGTGCAGATGGCAAGCTTATCGGGCACGCGCCAGAGCGCCACCAGACCTGAGGCGTAGGCAGCAACCACGGCATCTCCAAAAGGTGCGAAGCGAACACGCTGCACCACTTGGCCGCGTGCGTGCGCCCATGTGAGCTGGGCTAGAGCGAACGGCTCTCCAAAAGTCCAAAAAAGCAAGTCACCCTCAGTATCTCCGGAAATGTACCGATTTGAGAAGGGATGCGCCGCCAGACTCGACGCGAGCACCTCGGAGCGCCAGCGGAGCCCGCGCGACGCTGCCGCAGCCTCCGCATGCCGCGCGTCGGGTACACGCCCGTGCCAGTTGCCGGCACGGAGGTCACGCACGACGGCCGATGCCGAGCTCGGTGACGATCGAGGCAGACGCTCTGATTCGCCGTCCGTGGAGACACCCTCAGCGGGCTCCCAGCTGAGCTCACACAGACCTCGATGCGGCTTCAGTGTGGCGACGACAAGCCGCGTCGGCTCATGCGGCGCAACAGCCAGCGCCGTCATCAGGGTCGCTTCGCGCAGCAGGACGCTGTGGCGCGTCTTGATTTGCGAGCGACGTACCGTCGAATCTCCCGCACCGGAAAATCGCACCGGATACAGCGTCCGCTCAAGCGGATACGTCGTGCCGGAGACGCCATCCGCCGCCGCTGCACATGACGCTGGATGCACCGCTTCGGCCGCGTGATCCGCTAGCAGCGCTCGCGCGAGTTGCGTACGCACCCAGCCACCAGCAAGCCAGCAGCGTCGCCACAGCTGCTCCACTGCCTCCTCATCGCCATCGGGCAACTGCTGCTGATGGCGTCCGGCGAGCGCATCGCCTTGCCCAGGCGCTCCAGCGATGCGCTCGATCAGGAGGTGGATGGCGGTACGCAGCGCCGTCGCCCAGCGAAGCGCCGCCGCCGCCGTCGTCGTCTTCTGCAGGCACACCGCACAGCGATCCAGGGCGTCGACGAGGCACAGCGCATGCAGCATGGACAGGCAGTGCGCGCGCTGTCGACGACGCGGCAGGCACGGCACTGATGGGGGTCGGGGCTCGATCGCCGTGTCCGTTTCGATCGCTTTGGCGGGAACATGTGCTGTCCGCTGCATGCGTGTCGCCGCGTCGCACCACGATGCGTGCATCGCGTTGATAGGTGTCCAGCGCGCATGCCGCCATATCCAGAGGAAACGCGCAACTTGTGCTGCTTGTGACAAGGCAACTCGCGTTGCCTCGGGTACCACTGGAGGTGATGCGGCTTGGAGACGTTCTGTGAGCACTGCAGCGTCCATCAACCAGACGTGTTGTTGTTGTTGAGGTTCGCTGATGTCTTCGTCGGGATCGCTGACACCCAAAGCGATTCGGTGGATAGTGGCGACTAGATAAGAGAGTATGCTGTCCAGGAAACCTTCATCTAACGAGATGCGGTGAACGCGAGAGCGGTGCGACTCCAGCAGTTGGCGAATGACGATCCAGGCGTTCAGCGAGCCGAGCAGACGGGGCGCGTCCTGGTGCAGGAGCCACTGCCCCGTGGCCACGAGGACGCTCTCGAGGGCGTGCACGGGAAGCGGCTCCTCGGACACGGCTATCGTTTGCTGCACCCAGGCACGCAGTGCGGGGCGCGCGAGAGTGCACGCGGTGGAGTTGCGCAGCAGCGCTTGGCCGAGGGCGTGGCTCTGCATCTGGATACGCCACGCCGGGTGCACCAGTCGCTGAGCCAGGGGCAGAAGGTCGGTCTGTGCCAAAAGATGGCCGACTCGAAACCGGAGTCGCTGATGCGCTCCGATGAAATCCGGCCTACGCTGGACAGAGGGTGCTGCCTGCAGTGCTCTCGTCTGGAGCAGAGCACCAGCCATGGCGGGCCAGGCGCTGGCCTGCGATTCGTTCCGCAACCAGTCCATACGCTCTACGATCGCTACAGCATGGTCGTATTTGCCAATGACGCAAGCGCGTAGCAGTTGCCATTCCGGTGCCTGCTGGTGCTCCTGGGCATTCCCCAGCGCCTGCTCTGCTTGGAGCGTCGGTTCAAGTCGCGACAGCAATAGCGCCAGTTGCTCGTCGCCGAGGCGATCCCGGATGACTTGCATGGCTGCGGATGGGTCAGCACCCAGGATGAAGAACGCCGCTGACAGCTCGTAGTCATGGACGGCGAGTCTTGCAAATGCGTTCTTATTGGCCCGCTCTCGAACGGCGGCATCCCCAAAGTCTTGCGCGAAGAAGCCCGCGATTCGCGGCTCGCCGATTGCACGGAAGAGCGTGCTCAGCACGCGCGGTCGTCGCAGCAGCACGTACCATAGCACTGCATCCCGCGGCTTGTGTGATGCGTTGTAGGTTGCGCGAGCAATGACCTCGACGAGACGGTGGATGAGCAGTTCCGAGCGCACCCAATAGCCACAGCCGTATTGGCGCGCCATGTGCCATTTAACGGACCCGCTCAAAAGTCCAAGCTCCTGCAATATCGCTTCTTCGCAAGTTGCGTGTAACGCGAACTGCAGGACCTGCGGCGGAATTTCCAGATTAAGACGCCGATATGCATCCGCGAGGATGACGAAAACGGAGCCGTTAGCGTCCAGAGCAGCGCAGGCTCTGGCGTGAGCAGCAAAGCTCTCGTGGCAAGCACGAGCGAAAGCGCCGGCACCCGCGCCTGTATCTACGCTCCGCATCAGCGGTGCTACAGTTGGCGGCATTCCGTCGTGCTCGCGATCGACAGCGCAGTGGGCGTGCGGGTCCGGCGAAGCGCTACGCGCTGTACCCAGCTGCTCGAGAGCGACGCTCTCGGGATGCGCTGTCGCATCAGCGGCAGTGCCGGTGTCCTCGCCAGGTGCCAGTGCCGCCGAGTCGATGCTTTGCGCGATTCGCATAGCTGCATCCGGTGCGAGTCCAGCCCCGATGCCCGCCATCAACGCCATCTCGTAACGCGCGTCAGCGCTGAGGGCCTCGGTTTCCTGATCCGCTCTTGACATTGCCATGCTCGCATCGAATACAAAGAGCTGGTCGTTCCTCGAAGCGACGACGACACCTTCCGGCAGCGAAATCGTGTGGTGAACGACGCCAGGCAACTGACCGCACGAGATCCAGCGGCAACCCCGGCGATAATAGAGCCACCGGTCCACCGTGAGATAAGCGCAACTACGGTAGCGTGCGAACGAGATATCCGCATCAGGCCGCGTATCCGGCACATCCGCAGTAGTTAATGCGTAGATATCGGCACCGTCGAATGAACACAGGTGCAGTCGACGTGACGCTGCATCCCAGACGGCGACCTCTTGGGCGTCAGCGGAAACCACCAGGCGACTTTGGTGCCAGTGTGCGCGTTCATGAAGCGTTTCCGCCACCAGGCGCGATGCCGTAATCCGTTCCAGTACCGACCTGGAGGTGTCGAGTCGGTACACAGCGAGGACTCCGTCCACCCGCCATACGAATACCTTGTCTGTACGAACCGCAAAGGCGCAAGGCGGCGGATCTGAAACACATAATCGTACCCAGGGCGACAAGTCGAAGCAATTCAGGGCAAGATGTCGGCAGTTGCGGGCCGGTGAGCTGGCGCGGGCACTCGCCTGCCCCTCTTCGGGCTGGTGCTGGTTGCATGCGGGAGCGGCTTGCACGGGCGTTGCGCTTCCGCAAGGCACCAATGGCGCAATGGCAGCATCACCGGTTTCCGAATCGATGCTGGCGGGCACCGAATGAGCCACGGAAGTTGCATTCGCGTCCCGAACACCAATGATCCTGGAGACGTACCAGACCATGTCGAGGGCGCTCCAGCAGAGCAAGCCTGTTTCTTGCGGCTGGTCCGCCTCGAGCGTATCGAGCATCTGCGGCTGATGACGACTCCAAACGGCACAGTCGTCGACCTGGACCCCCGGCGGTGTCGACGCGGATAGCACACACATCAGCGGCGCAGCGGTGGCCTCGTCCGGTATCCGAGCTTGCGTTTCACGAGCGTCTACTTCGGGCGGCGACAGCCAGCCGTACAGCTGGAGCAGACCTGCCTCCGTCATCGTGAACAAGGCCAACTCAACGCGTTGAGCGCAACGCACACAAGCGGTAAGCTGGTTGGCGCAGTGAACCCACCCTGGTCGCGAAACTCTAGTCTGGGTCAGGGTCGGCAGCGTTCGGGGACCGTATCCGGAGCGCAGCGCCGGCCAGCCTGGTAGCGGCCAGCACACAAGTCGTTGCGTGCTCGTAAGTGCTACCAGCGTGCGCGCTCGAGAGCCGTAGGAGAGCGCGCCGATGGACCCCACATCGCCGTTGCCCAGTCTGACAACGTGCGACCAGAACTCCAGGGCATCGCCTGGGCGACCGTTTTGGTACCAACGTTCCACAACCTGACCTCTCTGCAGGATCCAGTTCAGTTGTGCAGGTTGCGCCGGCGGCTGCTGGCTCCGCAGCTCCTTTGCCGGAGCACACGCGGCGCTGACCGGCGCTCGCCACGACTCTGCTGCTGCCTCGATACGTACCGCAAGGCATGCTGCTGTTGATGCAGCGGCGCCCTCAACTGACTCGAGAACAGGCGTCGGCGGGCCGTTCCTTGCAACGTTGGCGTCCGTCTCGGGAGGCGCCACGGGCATTGACGCCCCATCTGAGGCCCGATGGAACGGTACCACCCGGGGTACCGGTTCATCGTTCAGGTGCGAGACGCACCAGAGCGTGGGCATCCCCGGAATCCATTGCCCAATATAGTGCACCGCAATCGACGCTCGATATGGATGCACGATGATGCCCTGTGCGGACTGAGCGTCTCGCTTTGCATGTGGACGTGTATCGCCGGAGGCTGCAGCGCCCCCGAGATGCCACTCGGATAGAACCACGAGAGCAGCGTCATTCTCGTCTTCAGCGATGCCTCCGCTGCCGTACTGGTGCACGAAACAGGCAGCTGTATCGACCGCCTGCGTCGCGAGCGGCATGCCGCTCACCGTGGCTATCGAGCGCCAGTCCGTTGTCGCTGCAGAGAAGAGCCTCAGGCGGCCGCATCTATCGCCCACGAGCAGCGCCTCGCCACCGCGAATCGGTGCCGGTTTCCAAGCAAGACTGCACAGCGGATCTGAGGTATGAATGAAGACAGCTTCACTGTGCATACGCTGATCAACATTGTCATCAGCACTGTCGTTGGTATCGGTATCCGATGCAGCGTGGAACGTAGCTGCATGCCACTGTGGACATGCGCCGATCCAGCACCCGTCACTATGCCGCAACGTCCACGCAAAAAAGCACCCTGAGGCACTAACCTCCCCCAGATAGATCGCAGGAGCATCGCGTATGCGCTGCTGCTGCTGCTGCTGCTGCGCTTCGAAATCCTCTGGATGTGGGCAACGATGCCATCGGCGGAGCGCTGGCACATACCACCAGAGCGCGTGCTCCGTCCACGCCACGACCACACCCGTGCTGATCGCTGCCAAAGGCGAGCACGCCCTCGCTTCAGATACCGACACAGACGCGGGTAACGGGCGGGTATGCGATTCGCCGGGTGCTCCCGTCGACAAAGCGGCACCCGTGCTGCCCTGACCCCCGTCGCCATTGTTGGCAGCAGTTGTGTCGACGGGTGTCGTCGGCGTTGGTGCGACACTGCCCACGAGCCACACCGGAGCGTCGAGGCGACCTACAAGCTGCCAGCGGCGATACAGGTTCGCCAACCCGCCCCCCGACCCATGTTCAATACAAACCACGTGTCCAGCGTGCGTCCCTAGAACCAGCGCCCCGTCCGGTCTCCGAAAGCGTGCACTGAGCACAGCATCAAAATCGTCAGCAGACGTTACGGAATGACAATCCGCATCGATGATGCGTTCACGTCGCGCACTCCAAAAAAACTGACGATAAAAGCGCAGTCCACTAGTAACCCAGAGCGCAACGCTTCCGTCCTGTTGCACCGTAACGACCAGTGCCAAGCCAGCGACGCTGATGGCGTCCAAACACTGACCGAAAGCCGCGACGCTACCAGGTTGATCCAGAACAAGACGTGGCCCCTGTGCGCTTGTCTGAGGACGCGTCGCGCCCGAGCAGAACGCATCGCAGGTTTGTTTGAACGTCGACATCGTCGAGGTTGCCGGGTTGGAGCATTGACGGAAGCTGCGTCTCTGGGGTCGTGTCCAGAAGGTGTCGTCGTTACGTGTCAAGCGGCACGAGTGGAGTAACCGTGGTTTAAAAGAGAACGCCAACGAGTCGCAGCCAGAACAGGGGCAACTCGTTTCGCGGAAAGTAGATGGTCTCCTGGAGAAAGTCTGGTGCATCGGTGGCGGCGTCGCCGAGCATCAGTTCCAGGGGCGTGTATTCGACATCGCCCGAGTCATCGAGAACGAGTTGAAAGAGAGCTCTTCGTTGCAAGGCGCTATTTTCTAGGAGTATTTGGTAGCCGTTAAGCCAAATGGCCTGCGGACGATTCGCTGTGGACGGTGTGTTCCCGGGGAGTTTGGTTTCGGTCTCTGGCGTTGTACCCGTGGACTCGTAGCGAACGCGTATGGGTTTCACCTGGGTCGCCCCAGAACATAGTTGGAAAAGCGCTGCTGCTGGTGCGGCGTCGTTTTCGAGCTGGGCGAGTTGTGATCGCTCGCGCTCGAGTGCGAGACGTTCTCGCGCGAGGTCAGCTTCTAGCTGAATCGCATGCTTCTGCAGTTCGAGATATCGCAGCTGTTGGTCTGTTCGGGTGCGCTCGAGATCGTCGACCCGTTGGCGCAGTTTCGCCACTTCTGCATGGTCAAGCTGCTGTCGCAGCTGTTCGTTTTCGCTCTTGTAACGTTCGACCAGCCGTTCGGCGGCATCTAACTGGACTGCGACGCTAGCACGGTATTCCTCGAAGGCACGCGTGGCCTCTGCTGCTTGTATTGTGCCATTTGCATTCCACGGAAATGTAGTGGCTGGTAAACGCTGAGCGCCCTGTGTCCCAGCAGCTCGTTCGGATGAAGGCAATTGCGCTGGCGACGTGTCCTGCTGCAATGCGCGAGGCTCTGCGCCAGAGCCTTGCCTGGATGCTGGCACCCCTGCCTCGCTCTTGTCTTCGTTGGTAACCATTCTCGGTACTGGTAGTTGCGTATTCGCTGCGGTACTGGAGCGACGATGCTGCATGCGACTCTTGGTGGTCCGCACACCACCGGAGAGCCGACGTGTCGCTGGTGTGCGCGCACCGCGTAGACTATCGCGTGCTGACTGCTGTCCGTCAAGTGTCGACTCATCAGGAGCAGCCCAGTCGGGCCGGATTAGGCTCGTTCTCGACGTATCGTTCTCTCGCCATGCGAGCTGAGAAGTAGCGCTCGTTTCCGCTGTATGCCTCGCTGGCGGTGTAGGTTGCCGCGCCTGCGCCGCGCCGGCCGGCGATGCTGTTCGTGCTTCTGTTTGAAGCAGCTGGTCGAAAGCCGCTGCGTCTCCTTTGTCTGGTCGAACGTTAACTTCAGAGTGTTTCGACGCCTCCGCGGCAACAGGCGATGCTGGGGTTCCCGGAACGGCGCCAGCGTTCGTCGACAGGCTAGCTACTGGGCGCGCTTCAGCGAGAGCCGTGCGCTCCGTGGACTCGCCGCACTCGGAAACTCCGGCGCTAGTGGTGCTTCCTGCCGTCGTGAAGATGCAACCTGATACACCGGAATATTCCGAATCCTTGCGCGCGGTTTTCCGAACAAGCGTGTTGGAGGCTACCTCACCGTCACTGGGTACAGCCGTGCCGTCTGCCGGCAGATGTTTCGCCAAAGGCGTCCACGTTGCAGCCGGTGGGGCGTTCTCTCGATCCTCCCAGTTTTCCTGGATGTCACTCAGGGGTCTAGAAGGCATCAGCAAGCGGGGACTGGAAGGTTTCGCCACTATGTGCTGCGCATCCTCGTCAGGTTGACACCCAGGCATAGGGCGTTGAGAAGCGCGAAACGTGTGCGTGCGTGCGTGCGTGCGTGCGTGCGCAGCGTTGCACATCGTGGCGATTTGAAATCAGCGCCACCAGAAAGGCGCGCAAAGCAGCGCTGCGTCGCAGGTCTGAGCGACTCCTTCTGCCATCGACGCTTTTAGTCCGTTGATGGATACTGTAGACTTGAGACATCTCGATGAAAACCTACATCACGCTAGGACACAGTTTGAGGTTTGGGCAAGAGGACGTTTGAGCAATCTGGAAGAGGTACAGCGGACCTGGCAGGAGACAACGGCGCGGGTGTCACGGGAAACGGAGACGTTGGTACAGCGGCGCACGCAATTCGAGGCAGCAGCGGCACGATTGCAGGAGCGTTTAGAGGCAGAGCGTGAGGAGCTGGACGCCCTCGAGCGTGGAATCGCGCAACTCGAGGCACGGGCCGCTGCGCTACCGGTGAGGCAGCAGGAACTCGAGCAGGAGATCGCTGAGCGCCGGCAGGAGTTTGAGCGCCGTCGAGCGCTCTTGAATGCGTGCGAAGAGGCACGGCGCACGCGTCTGCTGCATCTCCAGAAGGCGCTTGTTTGGTACCGAGATAGACTGGGGCTGCGGTTTCAGAGAGTTGGCGCTGCCTCGGCGACCGAGGCCGGGCGTGTTGACGGCAAGGTTCGCGTGATTTTCCGACACATCGATTCGCGGGCGCCGGATCGCGAGTTTGCTTTTACAGTGTATGTAGATGAGGACGCAGATTTATTCCGAGTCGAGGACTGCGTTCCTGACATTGATGTAATGAAGCCAACGGCCGGAGCAGCGAATGTCCGTCTCGCACAAATGGTGGAAACGCTGAACCGAACGAATGATTTCGGAGCGTTTGTGGCACAGATGCGGCGACGCTTCAAGGCTTGGGTCCAGATGGAGAGCACGGATCAGCTTGCTGGGCGCCAAGCGTGAATCCAAACCCCGCCGACTTTGTCCACACGCATGAGAAGGCCGCCAGGCTTGCTGAATTCCGCGCTGCACACCGGTCTGTGGCCTGGTCATTGGCGCGAGGTACCCTGTAATAGCTGTCTGCCGCAGGTGTGATGCTGTGTTTGCAGCGTGTGTGGGAACCGGCGCCCTGGTCTAGTCGATACGTTCTTGACTCGTCTGTGTGTGCTATGTGTGCGGTTCGATCGACTGTTTTGTATGAAGCAGTCGTGTTCGACTGCACGCTGCCATTTGTTCATTCGGTATCGATGCCAGCGTTCCCCGTCTCTATCCGAGGCCGAGTGCGATGCTTACTGCTCCAAAACGCAAGATGATTTCCGAAAGCCAGCTGCCTATACAGTACATGCGTCGCGCATGCCGGAATTTTGGTAGCACCTGTGAACGATCATGCCGAATGTTCGCAGTTGGCTAGACAGCCGGGTTTCAGAGGAGTAAACGCGATCTCGCACCGAGACCGCACCAAAAACAACGTGGTACCTAACACTTTATGCCATCATTGCAGGCTGGATGGCGAGCATGGATCAGCTGCACGGGGAGTCGCCGCGGATTGCTCCTGTGCGGCCAGCGAGGCGATACGTTCTCCTACGAACACCGTGGAACTCCCCTGGAGAACAATGAGATGCATTCCGAAATCAATTAGGGATTCATCTAGCCTGGGTTCCCCGCGCCTGAATCAATTGAGGTACGAGCTGCATCGGGCATGTAAACTCTATCGAAGCGGCTGCATTGCCGTCCCGCATTCCATACCATCCAGGCATCGTTAGCAGTGTGCAGCGCCACGGACCTGAGCGGTTTCCTCGTATTGGCAACCAAGCGGAACGGGTCGCGTGCAAAGCTGGATCTGTTCCTGTGGCATTCGCAGCAGCCGCTTTGTTGTGAAGATCGAATGCATTGACCAGTGAACACCGCGGGCACCGAATACGTAACGGCACGGAGTGGGTATGTCTGGCATTGTTTCACCAGCGCTAGCGTCAGCAGCAGGCGAGGAAGCGCACTGTGCGGCACGGGCATCGTGCAGCATGGAGCCGAGGGCCCTAAACGCAACGCCTAGAGGTGCTGACGCTGCGCGTCGTCTGGCGCGACGTGTCCGGTGCCGTGGCGAGCGCTTCCGAGGAACTCGGCACCTCGCGGGTCGCTGGAACGCTGAGGCACTTCCACCCGCGGCGACTGTCATGGTTTATTAGCGTTTTGCACGCGTTTGCCGAGGTTTCATCTACAGGCTATATGCAATCGTTTGCGTGCTGGCCCCGCAAAGACGGGAGCGTCTCACGGCACGTGGCCCGAACTCCATGCGGATGTGGAAGCCTCCAGCATGACGCTTGAATATTTCCATCCAAGATGGTATTTGAAGCGTAAAAGTCCTTCAACTCAGTATTATTTCACCCCCGCTGCGGTGAGTACAAAGAAACCGAAATCACGATGCAATGTGCCGCATAGATCGTGGAAGAATTGCCTGTGGGATACGTACGCGTTACTGACCAGTGCAACAGGGACTGCATTCCTCATTCAGGTCAGTCATACCACAGTTCTCAGATGGCTAAGGGACACTGAGAGGACGGAGATCACGCGCCCCGCGCCAAAGTCAGATATTCTTCGAGATCGCTTGCAGTCAGTGGTACAGAACGACCCGTTGATCACTTTAGGGAAAGCGCAAAACGATGATAGGAGCCACCATGGGCGTTTCTGTTTCTTAGCAGCTGGTTCGAGTGGTCCTGAAACCACTGGGATACAGTCGGAAAAAGAGTCCTTGTTCACACATGGCCATCTTCCATCGAAATCGCAACTACAAGAAAGTTCCCGGAACTCGGCGATCCGTACACAGCACAGGGACGTCGGTTTGTTTTCTCGGTCGATGAGACTTGCCTCGGGTGAAACGGTCAAAGCGGATATGAGTAATCCCGGAGCAGGGACCAAGATGTATGTAGAATCAAACTCCAAGAGACCAACGACATCATCTGTTCTAGAGGCAGCGGAGTGATTTGGCGGCCTTAGTTTCGGTCGTAGTGAAGGCCCGTACAACAGCACCACCCGCTTTGTCGAATCGTTGAAGACCTGTCACTGACGTCCGGCGAAGTTCCTTCTATTGGACAACTTGACATTTGACCATTCCACTTGCGTTCGAGCCTTTACCGATTCTATTGAGGTAGAGATGCTTTTCATTCCTACATGCTCATCGTGGCGCATCCTCGGCGAAGAAATGTTCTCTATCGTGAAACGTACTAATCGCTCCACTGGGCGAACCGCTGAATCGTTCAGCACACAATGAGACACCAGGGCAAATTTCGCCTCTCTTCCGCAAGCCCTTCTCTCTTTCTCGGGAGGTCTTCACCCAAAGTCTTGAACAAATACATTCAGTTTCAAGAAAATCAGGAATGAGCTGGGGCGTACACCTCAGAAAGTCGAGACGGAGAAGTGCAAGCGGAGCCCTGCGCATGTAGAAAAGTTCGCAGCGCTGACGTAGGAGCAAATGGAATGGAGCGCCCAAAATCGAGGCCTACTTGCATTCGTAAGTGCAAACAACGGGAAGAAACGTATCGTATTTGCGTACCGGGACTTCGACGCCGCCTTCAATGTCAGGGGATGTGCAGTGCTGGAGAAGAGACCCGAGGAGCTGGCGCGAACCAACTTTATGGGGCAGCCTCTGATACTCGAGGCGTATAAGGAGAAGTTGGAGCTACTAGTAGCTGGCCGGTCGACATAGACTGGTTGGCGTCTGCACGTCGGTATTCATATACCCTGCGTGCTCGTGGAGCATCGACTGTTCCATCGACGTGTGCGGCATTGGAACAAAGCACCGTCCATTGCGGCCGCGACATTCAAAATCCCTGGCGCGTGTCGGACCTTTTGCATATGCTGTCGACTCGCGGAGAACGCTCAGAGGTCCCGGTTGAGGGTCATCCCGATGAGCAACGACTACTCGGTATTGGAAGTCAACTGGGTGCCGATGCTGCGACTCTTGTCCGGCGGGTGCGTACTCTAAAATGGTTGGCGCTGATGCGCTCAGCTGAGGCAGTGCCAGCGTTGGATGAGCACTTGTACGCCACCGAGGCGCAGCTCCAAGCAGCGGAGACGCACTTCTACTGGCTGAAAGAGGCGCTAGAGGAGGACTTGCGATATGCCGGACAAATGAAGCAGCTTTGTCGCCGAGTACGAGAGCAGCGGCAGCAGTGGCGTCGTTTGCAGGTGGCGCTCCAGCAGCGGCGACGCGCCGGGCGCACTTGCGCTGGTACGGAGGACGCTTCACCACCGAGCGCGCAGCAGCCACCTGGATCAGAAGGAGCACCCACTGGCAGGGTAAACGACAGTGTCTCGCCTGTTCCACGGAAGCGAGACTCGTTTCCCCGAGCAGCGCCGGCGGTTGACGCCGCTCCACGCGTCGAGCCAGTGACTGAGGAGACGCTCCAGCAAGTTCCGGGGCACATACGCGGACGCGTCACCATAGAGCGTCTGCATAGAGCGATCAGCGATATTGAGAGCATCTTGCGTTATAAGTATGCGCTTTTGCGTCGTCCAAAGCATGAGCTCACTTCTGCGCAGCTTGATCAGCGCTGCCGCTATGAGGACATGGAAACGGACGAGACTCGCGGGCACTACTTTTTCTCCGAGACAGATATCAAGTCCTTTGCATCACTGAAGCAGGATACTACGGGCAGAGCGCTGATGAATGTTTTTCGGCATCTTGGTCGTCTACGAGAGTCACGAGCCGCCACGCATGCTCGAATCTGGATACTTTCAGGCCCCTGAGCAGGAGTGCATCCGCTTGCGTAGTCTTTTGTTGCGTAACTTGCGATGGACGCAGCGCAACAGACCCGTGAGCACCGCGGGGTCAGCGTGGCGCAAAAGGTTGCCAGGATTCTGGACATACACGCGCTCCGGCAAGTGCAACGTGAGCATTACCCTGACGAGTTGATGCGCTCGTCGATTCATCTGGGTATCACGCGCCTTTGCTCGCGACTGCAGAGCAGCAAAACAGGTCTCCGGGCCGAAAACACACTGAATATGGGATTTCAGTATGCGGTAGGCCATGGTTCCGGTGGAATAGGTATTGAATGTCCATTTTTACACACAGGGCACCTGAGCATGCCTCGCTCACGAACACGTCATCTGTGTGCCGTGGCCGTTTCCGATGCGGATCACTGTCCAGCGCCGTGTATGCGGAGGGTGTCGGATTCGTCGGTACCGTGCCCGCCTGCCGTTTTGTTTGGCGTTGATCGTCGTGCTTCGGAGATCTCACGCAATGCCGCGTGTCTTCTCTGCACGGAACGCATACAGTTCGTTATCAACGTTTTCTTTGCTGTCTGCAGGGTACATCTTAGCAGCAGCAGCAGCAGCAGCAGCAGCAGCCGGAGATTCCTTGACATTCCCTGCCAAAGAACGAGCCATGTCGACGATCGACCGCAACATAGAAGCGTTCTGTTCGACTCGAATTCAGCAGATGACGCCACTGCAAACGCATTTTGGGTTGCGAAACCGCTTGGAACAGGCATGACGAGTTCCACGCTGTTCCAGCCGGGGTCATCGCGCTTGCTGCTCGGCCGCTCTGGTGTGTGTCTGAACATTTCCTCTATCCAGGTACGAATAAATGAATTTGTTATGTAACTGCTCGTCTCTTCTAGTGAGCAAGGGAACGACCTGTCTCATGGATACATCTGAAGTTCGCCGCGAGCAGCCGAGAGCGTACCACGAGCTCTTTATCGGAGCCGATGCTCACAGGCGTCTGCGGGACTAGGAACTGCGCAGGGAAACCGTCTCCAGCCGAGCACCATGAAGTCGATCGTTGTTCCCCACAAGTTCCGCTCTCTCTCTCTCTCTGAGCCTATGAGTTTCAGGCAACGTCAAGTCACCACGACTGAGCTGAAGGTTTCCACTGAGGCGCAACGCCACCGCACCAGCGCCTTGCAACGCGGAGACGTATTCCGGACAAGTGCACTGTTACGCTGGAGCGTTTGCTGGTGCACAGATAGGCGTCTCGCGCAAACGGGCCACCACACCGCAGTTCGTTGTGGATCGAAACAGCACGCCTTGTTGAGATACAGCATACGGACTGGTGCTCCAGTGATGGTGTCCAGCCCTGTTTATCTCTGAGCAAGCGCTACGACTGCGCCAGAGGCGTCGTCGCTTTATCTGGTGCTTACGTTCATCTAGTTCCCTTCATCTCGGAAGAAGCTGCTTTTATAAAAACAGAAAACCAGTCGCAGTTTAACGCCAACGTTCAACTACCTACCCTCTTCTCTTGGGTAGCTGCTGCTATAACCGCAGAGAAGCAGTGCCCTTGCCAGCGCTTACCAAGAACGATGTCCGTATCGGACGTCTTCCTGAAACGCTCTGCAAACGTTCTCGACGTTCTCCCATTGTGGTACGCGCAAGTCGTTTCTAGGTATCTCGTTCACCGCGTAAATACATAAGTTGTATCGAAACGAGCAGCCGCCCCTGAAAGGCTTCAGGGCCATGAACACAAAGCCAGTGCTGGTCTTGAGTATACTGGCAACTTGTACGAGAGGTGGCGGCGCGAGCCTGTCATCTTGTTCGACGAACTACCGAGCAAACAAGGCTCTTGCACCACCGGGCTCCTTTCTCTAGGCGATTAAAACGCTCAACCGAGCGATGTTGTTACCCGCGGAAGAACGCATTCCGGAAACCTCCACAGTGCACCCGCCGGGGCGACGTTTCCGTCAGCCAAGCCGCTCACCGGCCGGCGGAGAGCTCGAGAGGCTCCACCGCATTCGCCGAATTTTGACGGAGGCTCCACTTCGACTGCGTAACATCTGCGTGACTGGTCATATAGACCATGGAAAGACCACGCTGACGGACTCCCTGCTCATGTCGAACGGTTTTCTCTCTCAGCGACTCGTAGGCAAAGCGCGATATCTGGACTTTCGCGACGATGAGCAGAATCGAGGCATCACCATGAAGTCGGCAGGCGTCACGCTCTATCACCGCTATGGTGGTCGCGAAGCCCACACGAAAGCCGCAGACGAATACGTCGTAACGTTGCTGGACTCGCCGGGTCATGTGGATTTCGCAGCTGAGGTATCGGCAGCTGCAAGGCTCAGTGACGGCTCGCTCATCGTCGTTGATGTCGTTGAGGGAGTCTGCAGCCAAACACGCACAGTTCTCCGGCAGGCATTGAGCGAGGGACTCCAGCCGATTCTGGTGTTGAACAAGATCGATCGACTGTTCCTGGAACTGCAACTGGATGCCACCGAAGCATACCTGCACCTGCGACGTGTTCTCGAGGATGCCAATGCTGTGCTTGGCGCCCATATCGCAGAGCAGCGGCTGCGCCTGGAAGAGCAGGCCTCGCTTTGGGCGTGCGCCCCCGATCAAGAGACGACCTGTACCAGTACTCAGGTGACGGCGCGAGCAGTGCCTGCGGTCGAAATACACCCATCAATGCCAACGGATCAGGCGGAAGTCCACGAGGAGGAAACCCTCTTCGAACCAGCAGCTGGCAACGTGGTATTCGCATCTGCCTTGGACGGATGGGCGTTTCGGCTCGCGGATATGGTCCAGTTCGTGGCGCAGCGCTTTGGGATTCGCCAGGAGGTGCTCGATCGCACCCTCTGGGGTGACTTTTACATTGATGCTAAGCAGAAACGGGTCCAGCGGATCCGGGAAAGTCTGACAGCGAGCGGACGCCCACCACGGAGTCTTTTTGCGCAGTTTGTCCTTGAACCAATCGCTTACCTCTATCAACGATTGGTCAAGAGTGCCAATGATGAGCAGGTCGACCGCTCCGAGCGGCAACGTTTGGTCGAGCGACTCGGCATTGCCGTTCCAGAGCGCGACCTCTTTCATCGCGATGGGCGCTATGCGCTGCAGAGTATGCTCTCTCGCTGGTTGCCGTTGAGTCAGACCGTGCTGGACGCTGTGGTGGACCTGGTACCCGCTGCCGTGATCGCAAACCGGCAGCGGCTGGGAAATCTGTGGCCTCATGATGCTACGCAGCATCCCTTGGCCCAGGTACTGGCCAGGGCGATCAGCGAGGGCGACATCTCCGACGAAGCCCCGGTAATGATTTATGTGAGCAAAGTGATGGGTGTCGAGGGCGCTGCGCTTGCGGCACTCGGCGTGGCGGCACGCCCGGCTAGGCGCCCTCCGGCGGGTTCCGACACCCAGGAGGAGGAGGAGGACGAGTGCTGGGAGCCCCAGCAGCGTTTCGAACGAGACCAGCAGGTCCAGCTCGCACTGGGCCGTATTCTATGCGGTGCAGTGGAGGTTTCCTCGCGGTTTGGTGAACTGTTCGTGTACGGACCTCGGTATAACGCCGAAGATGCAGAGACACACACGGAACCTTTCTGTGTGCGGCTTCCAGATGCGCGTCTGGAAGCCTTTCTGCTGCATGGACGAGACGTCGCCTCACTCAGAGACCGGATGGAGACGGAGACATCAGTTCGACAACGGCTCATACCTGGTGCAGTGGTTGCACTGTATGGTGTCGGGGAGGTGATTCTCAAGTCGGCAACGATTTCGACACTTCCGCCGGGGCGTTGTCTGCCGTGTGCGAACCTCTTGCGCCACGGACAGACGAGTCCGGTGGTTTTTTTCGCTGTGGAGCCGGCAGCGCAGCTCTCTGATCTGCCACGACTTCGTCGGGGCCTGCGTCTCCTCAATCAGGCGGACCCAGCGGTGGAGACGTTCATCTCAGGGTCAGGCGAAATGGTGCTCGGTGTCAGCGGAGAACTGCACCTCCAGCGCTGCCTGTGCGACCTCGAAGAACGTTTCGCGGGTGTGCCGGTCAAATGCTCTGCACCGATGACGGCAGTACGGGAAACGGTTGCTGGTGGAGTGTCGACGAGTCCCGCAAACCCCTGGGTCGTCCTGCTCACGCGATCGGCTGGTGTCGGTGGCCTCAGTGGCGCCGCTGTGCATGGTGCAGGCCAGTCGAGCACTGCGACGGAAAACACCGATTCTGTACTCGAGTCGCTGGCGGAACGCTTCGAACAGACGAGTGTTCACGAGCGTGCAGCACTCGGTTCAATGGCGGACGCTTCGTCAACGTTCAGCGGCGCTGCGGCGCTGGAAAAGTGGGCCTCATGGAGCGGCTACCGCGAAGAGCAGCATCGCGTGCTCCTCGGTGGCGGCATCGTGCCGGTGCCGTTGCCGTCCCACAATATCACGCTATACATCTATGCAGCTCCACTGCCGAGAACGTTCGTGCAAGCATGGGAATCCTCGAGTCGAGGCGCGCTGCGCTCACTCTTTCTCCAACCGAAGCGTGGGGTTGCCTCCCAGCGACCTGCCACTGCGCCACGGCTCCAAGCGGAGTTGCTCGTGCGCCTCCACCGGGCCGTTATGGAAGATACGGGTTCCGCGGATCAGCGTCCAGCACCGTCAGCGCTAGTCGAGCAGGGAGCCGAATGCTCACCGCATGAATGCAACATAACGGACGGTACCGCTCAGCGTCGCCTTGCGACGTTATTCCGTATGCTGGTGGAGCAGGCTGCAGCGCTGGGTCCGCACGACTGCGGTTCGAACGTGTTGGTGGTACCGGCGACAGCGGCAGCGGCAACGGCAGCGACTGCCGGGTACCACACGCATCATGAGCGGCCCCAAGACCTTGAAAGCGATGCTCCTGAAGCCAACACGGGAGCAGAACACACCGCAGGTGCTGCAACTCGCTCTGAAATGCGTCACTGGGATAGAATTCGCGACGTTTTTCGGCAGGTCTGGGGCCAGCCGCTCCCGAGCACCACGGCAGCCGCAGAGGGATCGTTGCCGACCACAGTGTATCGGGCGCTGGTTTCGGCGTTCCAGGTGGTTTGTGCTGCCGGTCCCCTTGTGGAGGAGCCTCTCCAGGGCGTCTGCTTCGTGGTGCATGTTGCAGACGAATGTCAAGAGACATCGGACTCAGCGACGCGGGCCGGTTCATTGAGCGCCTCCTCCACCAGGGACGCTACCAGCCTGATCTCGCTTCTGACAGAGGCGCTTCGCCAGGCGCTTTTGGCTGCGAACCCGCGACTTGTCGAGCCGCTCTTCCAGACAGAGGTGCAGTGCTCGTCCAATGCTCTCGGTCGGGTTCACACTGTGTTGCGAGCAGCCCGCGCCCAAGTGCTCAGCGAACAAATCAAAGAGTATCAGGTTACTTCCACGTTCTTCATTCGCGCACTAGTCCCTGCATCTGCGATTTTCGGTCTTGCAGAGAAGATACGCCGGGCGAGTAGCGGCGTCGCCAGTGATGTCGAGCTGCGCTTCGTCGGCGACTGGAAGGTGATCGAAGAGGATCCCTTCTGGTACCCGGCCACCGCCGAGGATATCGAATTACTGGGCGTGGAGGACACCACCGCGTCCATGAATAACTTGGCGCGTAACTTGATGGAGCAAGTCCGAGCACGCAAAGGCCGGCTGGTTGCCTATAAACTCGTCGAGCGTGCCGAGAAGCAACGAACGCTCGCTCGTAAAAAGTAGGAACCGGCGATGCAGACGCCGCTGTCGTTGCCGCTGCAACCATCCGGTGTTGGACGTCGAATCCAGCTTCTACAGGCAAGCCTGTTCGCCTCTCAGCGCATATGAATGCATATCCCGATACGTTCAGTGTTTCCAAACGTGTCCACGCAGAGACAGGGACCAGCACGCCGCTGCGAGGCAACGAACCGACGAGCGCTCTCGAGCAGCATTAGACACTAGAGACGATGCACACACTCGTTCGTGCATCGTTTCCTGATACCTTTGCATACAGACCGCTGCGTACCGTAGCGCGATGCACATTATCTTGTCACGAGATGAGGCCGCGGGCAACAAGTGGACACTCGGCGCACGTTAGTCACTTGCATGTTAAATCTCTTGCGTGTTTTTCCGCCTGATTTGTTTGTCGGTTTTCATGCAGTTATCGCCTGACACCTTGCATGGAGCGATGTGCTCCCTGTACTCCACACGAACGCGCTTTCCTATCGATACGCCAATGAGGTGCATCGCGGCTGGCAACGTGTCCGACGCTGTGCTCGATGCCGCGCATGCACGCCCGCGTGCCCGACACGTGTGCGCGTGTGCTTCTTCATCGCCAGACGAAGCAACACCAGGAAGTGCACTGCAGCGTGCGTGTCGTGGATTGAGGGTCGCGACTCGGGGCTTTATGGAAACCCCGCTAGAGCGTGTACTGCACCAAAGGGCGTTTAGCAGAACCACCCGAGAGGGCCAGCGGCGGCATCCCAGGTACTGTGACGCTAACTGCCAATCACCGGGTGTGCGCGTACCTCGATCGCGGAATCCCATCATCTATCTAGTCAATCATCGCTCGATCCCATCATCCATCTAGTCCATCATCGCTGAATCGCATCATCCGTCTAGTCCATCATCGCTGAATCGCAGCATCTATCTAGTCAATCATCGCTCGATCCCATGATCCGTCTAATAAAGCATCGCGGAATCCCATCATCCATCTAGTCCATCATCGCTCGATCCCGTCATCCATCTAGTCCATCATCGCGGAATCGCAGCGGCTACGCGCATCCCGGATACGAAGCCGCATCGATGCTGCGATGCTGGCGCCTGATCCGATTGCATCGGTATGCGCCAGATTCGCTTATCCGAAAAATACGGTGTCTATGTGTGTGTGTGTGGTTATTGCTGGCGTTCGAATCATTAACGATATTCATGGCTCGAACAAACCGTATACTTCTTGGAACGATTCAGGAAGAGCAGTTGGAGAGTTGCACTTCACTTACAATGGAGTCGGGGCACGAGCACCGTGTGGGTTCCGTGCTCATGGGCACCGCTTCGAGGCCGGGCGACTGGTTTACACCGCATATGGAAGGGAGACGGTCTCCGGTGACCGGCACTCTGTGGGTAGACGACGCTGGCGTGCAGTGTGTGCGCTCTTTGCGCGTGACACTCGGTGCCCCAGCAGCTCCGTGTGTGGCGTCAAGTGTGCGCTTTCGTGCTGGCTGTGGCTGGTCCGTAGTTGGCGCCGACCTTGAGCTCGACTTTGTTATCAGCGACGCCGAGCTAGTCAGCCTCGAAAGTTTTGCTGAACGCGTCTCCATGACTTCGTTTGGCGCGAACAAGTGGCGAGTGCGGCTGCATGCACCGCTTGGGGAGCCTGCGCAGCCATACGCCGAGTCCATAACTGCAGAGTTCGCCGAGCTGCAGGCGCGTCGGGGCGCTGGTCTGCCTCAAGAGGGCCAACACCAAACGCCGTCGGGTACAGTGGCGTTTCAGGGCACACCTCATGCTTTCGATTTTGTCGTGGCTTTCTTCGCACTGCAGCCGGGATCGGATGTTAGCGAACGCATGTATCTTGGTCGAGCGGCGGTGCTCGGGTCGGAGCTCCTCCTCAGAGATGATCATCGCGCAGCAGACGGGAATCGCTTCGGTTTCCGCATGAAAAGGCCAATTGTGACCGCTCTTGGTCGTGTTGTTGGTGAATTTGTCTTTTCGTACATGTTGATCGAGCCGTATCAGGGACAGCACAGCCGCGCTGCGTTCAACGCTGCCCTCGAACAAACTCGTGGACCCGGGAGTAAGCCGCCCAGGTTCATTCTGGCGCATTTCGCTGCAACGGACCCGACGCTCAGTGGAGACTCTGCAGAGGAAGCTCCGTTTCCCGTCGCTGCTGCCGCGGAAGAATCGATGCTGCTCTGCACGCCGCTCATCGGTCATCGGGGAGACGGCGAACAGACAACGTCGTTGTTGCAGGAGAATACGTTGCTCAGCTTTCTTGCGGCTATCCGAGGCAAGAATGTTCGGGCGGTCGAGCTCGATGTTCAGCTCACTCGAGACGGAGTACCGGTGGTGCACCACGATGCAGTCCTGAGGCTACCGCACCCGCAGCGCAGGCTCGGTAGCACAAGCGTCACCGCCTCCTCTGGCCGCTTGGTTAGCTCTCAGAGAGCGCCACCAGATATGGTTAGCGCTTCAGCATCGATTCCGCCACCCGATATTTTTGGACCGTCCGGCTTCGAAGCGGACTGGTCAGCAGCGCCAAATTTTTGGGAGCCAAAGTCTGAGCCTCTGCAGGTGGGCCTGTTTCCGCAGCGTGCCTCTTCGGTCAGCGTATATCCTTGCCCAAGCGGCCCGGAAATCTCCCAAGACTGGGGCGGGCAGCAGCTGCCCTATCTATCCAATGCTCTGGACGACAACATCGACCACGATGACGACGACGACGACGACGACGACGACGACGAGGACAGCGAGAAATCTCCTTCCTCCGCAGCTTGCTTCATACGCGGATACGGCGTGCCCAGGCCGCAACATCGCCCTCGCTGTCCGCAGAACGCCAGACCAAGTCGCTGTTGTGTAGCGCGCCCCATCTTCACCATGGATCTCGAGGAATGGAAGCGAGCATCGGCGTTGCTGCTGCGACGAAAAGATTTGGATTTCCCAAGCTCACTTGAAACCGACCGGGATCAGGGTGTCACCACCTTCGTCCACGCGCAGCGGGCGTCTCCAACCGAGCGCTTCCAAGCCCTGAACAGGCATATGGATCACAGTTCGGCGCCCTGGGCACTGAACACTAGCGAGTTCGGGTGCGATCCGTCGAGAGGTGCGTCCGTGGCAGCGTCGCTCGTTACACTACCCAGCGAGTCGAACAAGTCGTCAAAAGTCTCGAGCCAATTCGATGGAAGCAGCGCCGCTGAGGCAAGCGCTGCACCCGAAAAAGCGAAGCCAACGCGCAGCGGATACCACCTCTGTGTCCACTGTCGACAACACCAGTCGGTAATCCGCGACTCTATGCCGACCTTAGAGCACGTGCTGCGAAAGGTGCCAGCGTTTGTCCACCTGCTTGTGGAGATCAAATATCCACTTCCCGAGGGTTCAGGTCGAGAGCAGGTGCCGGCCCCCGAGCGCAACTACCTCGTAGACCGCGTACTAGACACCGTCTTCAGCGTCGCTTTCGCGCCCGTACGTCGCGGGGGTGCAGACGCCTCAGCTCGCCTTGGTTCTCGCCTTTCGTTCCTTTCATTCGATCCTGAAGTCTGTTTGCTGCTGCGTCGCAAGCAAAACGTTTGTCGCGTTTTTTTCCTCTGTTCTGAGGACCGTGACGGCGACGTCGTATACAGTGACCCCCGCCGGTTGCGAGCTGAGCGCGCGCTCGAGTTCGCCTCGCAGGCACGCCTCAGCGGCGTGGTATTCTTCAACGAGATCCTCCTGGCAGCGGGACCTTCCTTGATTCGGCTAGCGCATCACAAGTACCGACTCCTGGTCATGTGCTATGGCCGGTCGAACACGGTACCCGACTGTGCGATGCAGCTCATAGAATGGCAAGTCGATGGGATTATTGCCGACCGGGTTGGGTATGTGGCACGTGCGCTCAGCCGCTCGCCGGTTCCGTCAACGCCGCAATGATCGTATTCCATGGGAATGCTTTCCAGGGCAGAGAGATGCGTTGACCAGGTCGAAGCGTGGTATACTCGGTACCGTGGACTCATGGAACATCATGGTCGTTCATCGATTGCCCAGGAAAATTGTTTCCCGTGTCGATGTACGTATGCCGCTGCGGTGTTTCGCGCTGGCTGAGCGCTACCACACACCAGTACCCGGATCCAGGCGAGCGTCGAATACCCTGTTTCCTGGCCCCAGTATTCTTTTCATCACCAGTCTTCCGCGTAGCAACACAATGCCTACTGAGAATCCTAAACCAAGATCTTGAAAGTTGGCTAGACCCAAAGCCTTTGGGTGCTAAGGCATTGCGAAATCGTTCAGGATGAGGATCGAAGCGTTCGAGTTTGAGTGCAGCAGGTGCCTGCGCGTCCCTGCTCGTGGAACGCAACCCATCGCCAGACGCTTCGATACACCATTGCATCGCCGTCTGGTGTTGGATCAGCGTAGCGTACACCATCTCATGCATTCGTTTCCGTTTCAGATTTCTCTTTTGTGCATGAATTAGCGTGAATCCATGCTCATGATGCGGTGGTACCGTCCTGAGTGCATCGACGGGAATCCGTTGAATTGATTCCTGCACTCGTTGCATGGTCTGGTCGACGGTGCACGCGTGCAGCGTTGACGGTACGGTACGCCAGCACCGTAGGATACCAATAAAAAGGACGCGACGTGTCGTTTGCTTCTGTCTCGAGCTCATTCTTCAGGCTGACGAATGCATGCTTCTTGCTTCCACGCAATCGGAACTGTTGGCGACACCAGCGTGCTCTCATGTATTCTGCCAAGTTTTGTCCTAATGAGCGAGCTGGACGACCATGGACGCTCTCGGTGAAGCGTACAGGGCACAGCTCCCAGCTCGATACGTATTTCAGAAGGTCAAGTTCGGTCCTGATGATATCATTCCAGTTGTTGGTGTGCCTCGTAGCGTTCATGATGCCTGACTGCCGATACCATGGAATCCTGGCAATTCATGCCGTTTTGTATCTTCTCAGCAGCATCACAGCCGTGTAGTTGCACGAAGCATTGGCTCAAGAATTCGCGAGGAATATGGACGGCTGGAAGCCCGGCGTCCACCACTCCTGGGAGCAAGTGCTCGACGAGGTGCGTCAAGCGACCCCTGATGGACTCCTGCATGTCACTTTTCGCAGGATACTCCCCGTTCGTGTTTTATGTTGGAGGATGGCGCTGACAACCGTTTCAGACTAATCATTGCGCCCCGAACGTTTCCTTTCTTGTCCAATCGCGTCCGCGTTTAGGGGCGGGTCTTCTTCTCCTTTGTCTGGTGGTTTCTTCGTCTTCGTTTTGGACTTGGCGATGGAGGATGCATGTGTTCGCTGGAATCTATATCCAAGTTTTTCCTCAGGACTAGGACGCGCCGGCTAAACGCAGTTTCCGAACCCCGCAGTTCCTACGTCTGTGCGTCTCTGCGGTTCTTCGAGTGCGTTTTCGTCGGTTGCTTCGGCGCGAACGTATCTCTAGACAGAAGCGCGGCTTTCCGCTCCCTCCCGCGCACTGACAGAGAAGCAAAGCAGCAGCTCACCCGCTGTTGAAGGCATGCAGCGAGTTGTCCAAGAGGGATATCGTGGACACGAACGACTTAGCGACTGTTCTACGATCATGAACATGGCGTTTGCCTGCCGAGAGGATGCCTTCGGCTAGACTGAACCACCGAGCCGAGGCCGGTACGGAGACCAGATGAACGCCAGAAGCAGCAGCGCTCTATTTGATAGCTCTTGAGTCATGGGAAGCGACGTTTTCTAATAACAGGACGAAAGCATGTAGGAAGCAGGAGCCGCAAAGCGTTTCGATGACAGCTCACGTGCTAAGCGATTCTATTCGGTTTGGGATTCGCAGGCGACTACAAGACTACATCGCCGCTGGAGATGATGTTTTCGGAACGCTCATTTGTCTCTACTTTAGAAACGACGGCCTGCTCATTTCTGAGTACGTATATACAGGTCTACCGTTTCTCACGAATGCAGTCTCAGCGTGTGAGACGAACACACGTCGGCCCTGTACCCAGCGTTCGCAGCGCACTACCAGAGTCAAGTGTGTGGCGTCTCATGTGCGAAGGTCTCTCGCAGAAGCGTGCTTCCTTCTCGGTCCGTTGCTGTCTCCTGGCCACCGGACGCATCAACAGCACGGTAGCTTCAGACCATGCGGCTACTTCAATAATATCTTTTAGAGACAGTACGGAATGGATCGACCATAAAACCGTCATATCGATAGAGAGTGACACGTACTGTTTCGGGCGCACGACGCTCTTCTTGCGGAGAACGAGGAGGCCAGTTAATCCCTACGATGAGCGTAGAATGGCTACGCTGGACGGGTACGGTCGCCTTTTTCTCAAGCAAGCAGTTACAGCATAGAGTCTCTCCAGGACCTTTCTTCATTCCACAGGATACATTGCATTCACTGGACTCCTGCCAGGAAAACGAACAAAACCAAAACGGGCGTGCTGGTACAGGTACTCTAGAACGTCCTGCTCTGGGCATGCCAGTCACCAGACTGTGTTCATCGACTCCACGGTCGGGCCGGAACACCCCCTGCTTCTACGAGAGGTGCTGTGCACAGGTTCGAGGCGCCGGCGGGTCGCTCATCTCCATAACCCTGGTCGCGGGGATCATTCACAGCCTCATGTCGCATACCTTGCCGTCAAAAGCTGCCTGCACGCATTTGCTTCTGGGAAAGAAACGGTCTCTTTATCCTGCATGCGCTGCGCGGATATGCTCACTTCTTCATCCAAGCGAGCAAAGTCTGTTGGCGTTTCATCTTCTTCTGTAACTGTAATACACCGTAGACCAAGGCCTCCGCAGTCGGCGGACAACCCGGTACATATATGTCAACGGGAACGATTCGATCGCAACCGCGCACCACCGAGTAACTGTAGTGGTAGTAGCCACCGCCGTTCGCGCAAGACCCCATGCTGATGACCCAGCGCGGCTCCGACATTTGATCATACACTTTCCGTAAAGCTGGTGCCATTTTATTCGTCAAAGTCCCGGCCACGATCATAACATCACTCTGCCGCGGTGATGGTCGAAAGATGATGCCGAATCGATCAAAGTCGTAGCGCGCGGCAGCTGCGTGCATCATCTCGACTGCGCAGCACGCGAGACCAAACGTCATCGGCCACGCCGAGCTCCGCCTCGCCCAGTTCACCAAGTCGTCCAGCTTCGATACGGCATACTCTAACTTTCCTTCCGGGTGCATGCCCACCGGCAGCGATGGAGCAGACGACTTGAGCACCCGCGGAGCGGTGCCGGGGCGCACGCTCGGAACCGTGTCCGCTTGCGTCGAGAGCGCAGCCCCGTGGTACCCAGTGACGAAGCAGCTCGCTGCTCCGCTGTTTCGTTCTACCACTGGTAGAAGCGGTCTCGTACACCGACTGAAAACACGCTTCAGGATGAACACCTGACTCATATCTCAAGACTGGGCAGGCACCAGCGTCTACCGTGCAGAAACGTTCAACAGTAGCGGCAACAGAAGAAATTGTTTACGCTGTGAATCGTTGCGAAACATCGAATCGACGATGTGTGCGCGCGAAGCAGCGTTTCACACGACTTGGATCAGCGCAGTCTGCGATCGATGTGAGCATCAAATAGAACAGGTCTACTTGTGTAACTCGGGCATGAACTTCAACCTTTGGGTTTCTTTTTTTCGGTACTCAATACCAGTGTTTTTCAAACTCTCCATGGAACTGCTTGCTTTTCCTGTCTCTTATCCCTGGCTTTCAAGACGGGCGTTTCTCGATTCCCTCCAGCTGTGTTGTCAGCAGTTGAAGAACATCGACAGCAGCGTTAGGTTCCTGATTTCGATAGTTCCCGATGTTGTATATGCATATTACGTGGGTGCAAAAGTTGCGATCTACGCTGCGCTTGCCATTTCCGTCTTGTTTGTAGACAGCATCGGTGTGCGTTTCGCAACCGTGACACATGGCTAGGATCAGGGATTCCCAGATATCCACAACGATTCTTCAGCTGCGGAATACGCTGTGGCGCGTGAACGCTTGCGTCATCGCACGGTGCCTGCCCATGACGGGAGCAGATGACTCCAGCCGATGCGCGCAACCGTTTCCACGGTCGGTTCCGTACCATACGATCCGTAGCTTCTTCTCGTGGGTGATCCTCTCGACAAGCGCTCTGTCCGGTGTACGCACAATCGCACGTTGTTACACGCAACCGAGTTATGGAGCGCAACGTTGATGATGAAGAAACATGCCCCGGAAGAAGAATTCAGACAGGGGATCAGATCGAGAAATATCGATCCTTCTACGCATCTTCGTAGAGCGTAATGACACACTCCCCGCTGGAAGAGATCGTTGCGATGACTCTAGTGCAAGACGGTTTTCCATGGAACCAGAGGAGCCCAGCGCTTCTGGTAGCATATCTAGTGAGAGGCATCATGCTACTGTCGAATGCCGTTGGTTCGACGGCCACAATCGGGTACACGCTGTCCTTCGATCGAAATGGATTCTCGGTTGACACGAAGAGATCCGTGAAATTTCGTCGTGCGCGTGTGAACACGACTTTAAGTGACGATGCCGCATGCTTTCCTCTTCAATCCAGCGGTGAGCGTTGCTGTGTCCACAAGTTGCCGTGAAACAGAAAAACCGATAACTTGAAAATTGTATGAACTAGCCACGATACACATGAGGCATGGAGAGGCGTTCAGGCTGGCACATATGCATTTGAACATGAACTCTCTTCGTTGACGCATCCTTGTTCGCGGACGACGCGAGTCATCTTGATTCCGATGACCGTACGAAATTCCAGCGGCAGGGCGTCAAAGGATCGACTCGGGAAGCAAGGCCCGGAATCCTGCAATGCCCTAGGCATCCGCAATCCCCACTGCTGCAATTCGTGTGTCGAGTCGGGACATCTATAACAGTTTCGGAAACAATATCGAGGGTGTAACAGCGCGAGCAGTTCAGTGTTCCGTGTTGATGTGACCTGGATATAGGCGAGCTCCCAGTGCATAGAAGCATGCACGTTTACGGATGTACGCGCACACACCAGTCATTGTTTTGATGGGTATTGCATCGACACTGACCAGGGATCGGAGATTCCGGGATGAAAATCGGCATCCAGGAGAGTGTCTATCCTTTCTTCACTTGTGTTCAGATTCCAACAGCCTACGATTCATGAATGTCATCATATGTCATCGCGGAAGCATGCTCATGCAGAGCCGCGCACACCCTTTGTACAATCATAGCGACCGCATCGTAGCAGACGGAGAGGACGCACTCGAGGCTAGCGGCACACCGCGTACATGTTGGATTGGTGCAAACGCTGGCATCGTTGGGCCCTGTCCTACTTGATGAACGAGTTTGCTCATCCGTACATGCGTCTGGAAAGTCTCGGCAGTTACAGCACTGGCGTTTTAGGCTTGCGTGATTCGCGGATACCTGCTACAGTCTAGGACCGCGTCGTTTACCTCAGTACGCGCGGGTCAAGTCGCTCGGGATCCTGCGGATCTTGGAGGGCGACATCGTTCGAAGCGCGCTTAGGGGCCTGGTAGAACGACGTGCACCACCGAAAACGTCGCCCTGCGTGGACAGGCTCCCGTGTAGTGCTTTCCGTCTACAGTGCGCGCTTGGTAGAGGCCTCGCCAGACGCGCATGCGTCGCATCGTGCTCGTAACGGGTGAATGCCGGGCACGACTCAAGCCGCTCTTAATAGTGTCGGTCTCCGCTTTTCCATTGATTGCCATGTGAATAGCCAGTCCTGTTCAGGAGCGAGTCGAACAACAGAATTGTAGTATCCGCGATGATGGACGACTTCAACAGATGGAAGAGCGCATGCTCTAGTCCACATACTTGTGTTCAGGCTGCAGAGCCCGGGTCAACAGCTCTTGCTCGATCGCTTCGAACATTCCATCCTCGGGGCGAGATTGAATAGTGCGGTGTTTAGGTATCCTAAGGTAGGTAGCAGCTCGTCGATCATCGAATGCGAACGGCGCTACCGTACACGTGCGTTATTCCAGAATCCTACATCCAGGGATGCTTCGGCGCTAACTACGACCCATGCGGTAGACGGCTTCATCGCGGGGTCGCTAGATGTTCCAAGAGGACGTGGATCATCGGGATCTCGGACGACAGCTGCCAGCGGCTTGTTTTGCTTCCAAATCACGACACCGTCGTCGCGAACACGAAGTTCCTTCAGACGGCTCTGGAGACCCTTCCGATCCAGGGGTGACAGCGGAGCTGCGTTCATCAGTGCCGTGTGCGGATTTCCTGATTCAGACGCTGACCATGGGAGCAGCCTTGCCCCTAGCATAGCCTCATTCGCGTGGCGCACTGTTAGGAGCGCTGTGCGCGCCTTCTTCTCTGCAACGAGCACCATAGCCTCGCTTTGCACACCGCCTAGCACCGCGCGCTCCACATTACAGCATACGACAACGAAGCGCCCGAGCAAGTCGCTGGTCATCGGAAACGCATGTCCGAGATTTGCCGCTGCTTGGCGAGATCCCTCCTCGGGGCCTAGATCCAGCACCAACTGATACAATTGATCGGACTGCGCTGTCTTGTTGCACTGCATAATCCGTCCGAGACGAAGTTCCAGAGGTAGCTCGCTGTCGGAAGATGCCGCACCACTCGATGCCGAGCCTTCGTTGGCAGAAACATGTCCCGCGAAATGGCGACGGAGCTTTTCTATGAAGCTGGGTTCCAGCTTCGTGAACAGGTGCTGTGGTTTGCCAAACGCAAATGATTCGGTGCCATAGTTCCATTCCTGAAGCTGCGATCGATCGAAACGCTGCGGAATTCGATTTGTCTCATCGGCATGGGGTACACCGATTTGTTGGAAAACCAGCCTCGCGAAGCCCGACCCCAGGAACGGCTCGAGGGTCACAGCCAGCAAGCGGATAACTGCACTCGCGATGACGAGAACACGAACACCGTCTGCGCGTTTCGAGTCCTGTTTGAAGAGGTCCCACGGCTTTGTTTCCTGCAAGTACTGATTCGCGAGTCTTCCGATGGACATGCTCGAGCGCAGCGCTGCCTTCAAGCCGATATTCGCCATTGCCTGATGAAAAACCTGCAACTCCGCCGTAACCTGCTCGAACAAGCGTTCATCGAGCGGCGCTGGTGACCAGGCGTCCGCGAGCGCCGGCAGCACGCCTCCCATTTGGTTCTGAACAAAAGCAACCACGCGGCTGACGACGTTGCCAATGTTCGCAAGCAATTCGTTGTTATTCTTTGCAGCCAGATCGGTCCATGTAAAGACAGAATCTGCTTGCTCTGGTCGATTTGCCACCAAATAATAACGCCACACATAAGCGGGTATACCCGTCTCGGATGCGCTGTCACCAAAGACGCCAGTACCGCGGCTTTTGCTGAACTTACCGCTCTCATAGTTCAGATATTCTGTCGTCGATAAGCGACAAAGCATGGTGAACGGACGCCGGGTAGCGAGTAGCGTTCCCGGGAAAATGATCGTATGGAATGGTGTATTGTCCTTGCCCATGAACTGAATGAGTTCAACATCGTCTGGCTGCTGCCACCAGCAGCGCCAGCTCTCGTTGTCGCCCATGTAGTCCGAAGTGATGCTCAGGTAGCCAATCGGAGCATCGAACCAGACGTAGAAAACTTTGTCTTGGAATCCATCTAGTGGAACTGGAACGCCCCAACGCAGATCCCTTGTGATACATCTTTTTTTGAGACCATCACGCAACCAACTCCGCGTCATCGTGAGGGCATTTTCGCTCCATTGCCCCCGAGCTGCAGAGCGCTCAATCCACGCCTCCAGTTCGTCACGCAGCCGCGGAAGGTCCAGGAAAAGGTGGCGGGACGTGCGGCGCACTGGGACGCTTCCGGTCAGTGCGGAACGAGGATCCAACAGTTCCGTCGGGTTCAGAAGGTTCCCGCACGCGTCACACTGGTCTCCTTGCGCCTCAGCGTAGCCGCAGTGCGGGCACGTGCCCCGCACATAGCGGTCTGCGAGGAACATACCCGCCTCCGCGTCGTAGAGCTGTTCGACGGTGTCCTCGACGACGAAGCCGTTTCTGTACACATCCCAGAATATCTCCTGACAGATGGCTGTCTGCTGAGGGATAGATGTTCGTCCAAAGTGATCAAAGCGTATGTCGAACCACTGGTAGATGTGTCGGTGCAGTTCGTGGTACTTGTCACAAAGCGCCTTTGGCGATACGCCTTCCTCTCTTGCTTTTGTTTCTGTGGCGGTGCCGTACTCATCAGTGCCACAGATGTAGAGCACATTGACTCCACACTGACGTAGGTAGCGCGCGTAGACGTCAGCGGAGAGCACAGCACCAATGAGGTTTCCCAGGTGCGGCACGTTGTTGACGTACGGTAACGCGGACGTAACGAGGACGTTTCGAGTTCCTTGAATGGGTTTCTTCTTCGTACTCGATGAGGTCAATGAGGCCTGCCGGTCCAAATCATCAGCCAGGTCGCTCTCAGCAGACATGTACCGCGAAGCACAAGGTCACGTCGCCTGTGGAAGTACAAAACAAACAAACAAACTTCGGCAGGCTGCAGACGCAAACGATCGTCCAGACCACGGCCTTGATCGATCGTCGCGTTGCGGCATGAGCCGGACGACGTCCATACGAGGTTGCGTCATACTGTTTGTCGACGGTGCCGAGGCCCGGGTCCAATGAGAATGGGACACTGAACTGCTCGCTTTGCTCCGGTCTGTCGATAATTTCCGAAATCGGTTAGGCGCACAGACGCCACATTCGAAGTGCGGCGAGAAGGGATTATGGAATCATACGTCGTTTGGAGAAGCGCTGTCGTCGTATCGGAATGGGTCATTCGACGCGTTGCCGCTGGAGTGCGTTACGTCTGCGGAATCAGGATGTCTCGCGACGCCCACGAACACGGAATCGTAAAATATCAGAAATCATGATCCATTACATGCGAAGACGACTACACATATCTCCTTACGCGCACCGTCCACCAATCATGCACTCGTCAAATTTTCACTCTTTCTCGTTCAGAGCACCGTCTGGGACCAGGATTCCGTTCCGCTGGGTTGACGCGGACGCATGATCGGCTTCGAACCTTGGAGGCCTCTCTGGGGGCTCAGGCCTGACGAAAAGTGAATGGCTCACGTCATATAATCGACTCTGTTCGAAATTTGATGCTTCTTCTCTTTGTAGCCCTCGACGACATGGTAATCGACACGAGCATGACGTGTATCACGGGATATGGTCACAGGGGCTCCCAGTTCTTGTGATTCGATGGAAAAGAGTCTCGGACTCGGGCCTGAGTCATCGTCGAGATGGATTCCATTGGAGGGCGCACCGTCGCTTTTGCACAAAGGGCACGCAGCAGGATCGAAGTTCTTGGGTCACGTTTTTCTACAGTCTGAATTTTTCGCTTCCGGTACTCGTTCCATCGTGAACAGCATTGCGTTCTACAAATACGCCCTTGAAGAGGACAGCATACGCTCGCGTGTGCACTGGACAAAGTAGTCTCCGAAGGGATCGCCCGGAAGAACCCCGTCATCGTAGCGTACAACACGGGGCTCGGAATCAGAGGAGCGCGTGGCGAATCGCCTTGTCTAGCCGTCCATGGTATGTGCCGAGCGATGACTCAAGTCTTTACGCGCCATAGGTCGGTGGTCAGAGCATGAGGAAAATTGGTGGACGCGTAGGAGCATCCGATAGCATTCTAATGTCACCGCTGCGAAGGAAGCACCGAACCTGTCCAAAAAAACGAATGAAAATGTCAAGCGATGCGTGTATCGCAACTTTCGCCTGTGAATAGAAGGTGTCGATTGCACCTGGAAGCTGGGAAATACGGACTTGCACGCTGCCATCAAGATCCTTTGATTGCGGACCGCAGAGCTGTAGGGACTCGAGAGACCGACGTTTTCAAACGCGGAGATGATGGAGAGAAAAGGAGGCAGCTGCAAAACCATCCACCAAGGGGCAATTTTGATAACGCTGGGGCAATACCCAAAATTCAGAGTGCACGAGTGCATGCTTCAAGGAGCGATTTCAACTTTATGCTTACAAAATTGTGTGACAAAGAAGCGATTGCGTTTCAGTCGGCGTACGCTGCATAACGGGTGTACTGTGGTGGCGAGCGGCAAACCGCCCGACGTAGACAATACGTCTCCCACCGACGTGCAGACGCCTCCCAGCCTTTTTTGACCGGCCTGCAACTACTGGTTTCAACTTCTCTCCGTACAATGCGACCTTGAGGGGCTGCCCCACAGAGATGGTTCGCGTCAACTCCTCGGGTCTCGTCTCCAGCACCGCACATCTCATTATTGTGATAACAGCGTGAAAGAGACGATTCACAAACTCCGTACGTTTCTTGCCGTTGATTGTACTCTCTAATGCGAGTAGCCGTCGAACTTTCGCCCTCCTTTCCATTTGCACTTCCGTTAGCGCACAGTATTTTTCTATTTGCTCAGGGCTCTGCTGACACTTCTCCAACTCGATTCTCTGGAATGCACATCTCAGCTCATGGTGCACATAGGACGTTCGGAACTCATCTATCGGAAATGGAATAAACAGGTATGCGCACTCCTTGTTCGCTCGTGTCGATGGAGCGGGTGCGCTCCGTCTTCCGGGTACAAAGCGCCCTGCTCCGTACGATATTACAATCCTTTGACTCTTGACCACCTTGAGGACGCTCAACTGATTGAAGAAGTTGGTGAATGCACGCTGTTTGCCACAGTACAGGTTCACATGCTGACGGGCCCTCCGGGGCTTTCTGGACCATTTCCACATCTCGCAGTCATGAGCAGCCTGAGCTTCCATGAATTCCCGGAAGGCTCGAAAGTCCGCTCCGCGGCTTGTCACTTTGCTGAACTCCTCCTCATGGACATCGAACACTGGGCTGACCTCTTTCACTAAGCTGTGAAGGACTCTGGAGTTGATGGTCACAATGTGCGACTTGATGTTCCACAATGGAACGCCGTTGAAGCGCGTTCCCATTAGGGCAGCCTTCCGTTTCTCCGACTCTTCATTTTACGACACCCAGCTCCATCTCCGCCTTGCGTTCGAGTTCTCGGTCCAAAAACACGAAAAACCGCAGGATTAGGGGATAGCATCTTTCTTCATCTTATTCCATATCGGATACCATTTCTGCTGGGTTGAACAGGCCCACGACCACACGGTGCTCTTGAATAGCCGCACGGATTCCAGAAGCTTCATTCTGTCCCCTGTGTAATGTCTTCTTCTCAACGAATTCGTTCTCCTCTTCATTCTTACTATCGTTAACGATGCCATCGACTATGATCCTCAATCACTTTGCGAGAGAGGCCCGGGTATAGTGCAAAGATGGAGCGTATCACGAAGCGTTTGAGGTTCTTGGTCAAATGGTTCCTCAGGTTCGTCGGGTACTACATCGGCTCGTAGGTGTAAATATGCCGGACATCCTTGTATCGAGTATCGTTGAAGCGAAATTCGGCGCAATGTTCGTGGAGAGCATGCACTCGCTCATTGTTTTCGTCGAAGCTTCCCCGGTGCCAACCAGCAAGCGACGAATAAGTTCTCGTTGAAAAATTCATCCGGAACCTCGACTGTTTCCATGTGCGTCACGTTACGATACATCTCCTTCGCTATATGCATATGTCCAAAAGAAGCGTTACGAATACTCCTACAGTACGACTCAACACGGTTTCGAATGGCCTCCCGCAACGCCTGCTTGTACGGATCTTTGTTCTGTTTACGAAGACAGGCTTTCACTACCATCTCGTCACACCGTCGTCTTTCTTCCAGCATTTGACGTAGAGCCTCTCCTTTTTGCTTCTTCGTCTTTTCCTGTTCTTCTTCGCTCTGCACTGTCTTTTGTTTTTTTCTGCCAGCCGGTGATACTCCGCCTCCAGGATCCTCCTCTTCCTCTTCCGAAACTTTCCATTTTTTGATTTTTTTATATCGCTCTTTGAACGCTTCTGATACAAACTGCAAATAACCACTTGAATACACGTACTTGATGGTTGAAACACGATTGGGATAAACACTCTACTTTGGTACGAATTTGACGCAAATACAACTTGTTCGTTCGAGCGTCACGCTGATGATCAGTATCGCGTTTCCCTAAAGCGGCGACATGCGCGACGTGTTCAATGCATGTCAGATCTGGAGGTGCAAATATCAAGCGCACCATATAGAAAATAGGAAGCATAGGTAATAGAACTTGGGCGTGAGTATTGCGCAGCATGATGGACGCTTTCCCGAATGTCAATGCTCACCTATCCCGCAATTTGGGCCATCCACACTCCATGGACACGTTTTTCCATCACAGCCAAATCGCACGCACACGCGCTCGTAACGATCGCCGTATCAATTTGAACATTTCTGTACATTTGAGTCGTATGCGATGCAAGGCCCAGTAGCATCGCGCGACCGTTACGTCCACGGCAGGCGCGCATCCGCCGGAGATCGCGCATCGAGCTGCGGCTGCGAACAGCGAAACAAGGCCGTCGAAGCGCACCGGGGCCTACACTCCCCGGCATCGGAGGCGGATCCATCGGGGGTCTATTTTGCAGCGTCCCTGACGAATGTGTGCTCGGACGTGGATGCAAAGACGTGTTTGTAGCCTCTGAACTTTTGTCCTGTGCTTATCAGCTTTCAGTAGCTGCACAGGCACGACGGAGATGATGGTCGGTGTTGCGCATCGCACCCGCCAGCAGAGCAGGGCGCAGTCTGTGTCGGAGCGCGTGCGAACAAGCGCGGCACCGGGCGGAGCTGAGGAACCCTCAGAGCAGCGAAGCAGCAGTTGCTTTGAGGGCGACAAACAAAGAACCCACTGTTCATATGAAGAATGGGCTTGGATGTCTCCTTGGCTGCGTTCTGCCTTGGAGCAGAGGCCAGAACTGCGATCGCATCTTCGTCTAGAGCTCTATGCTGAGGTTGTTCCTGGTCTCGTGTACCTGGTTCCGTGGTCGGTACGCGCCCGAGACCCTGAAGACCGGCCAGTATCTGAAAGCATCGATCGAGGATGCTGCGAAAGACGCACTCCGGACTGTCGGTTGTTAGCACCGCCGACGCTGTTGGGGCTCTTCGCAGAAGCGACTGCGAACGGCACGCCGCTCCGGCCGCAGGCGGACGCTGCGGACACCGCAGGTGGCGGCGCTCGCTCGAACCGAACTCGACACCTGGCTGGACTTTTGTTTTCCGTCCAGGACGACCTTGTGTACGAGGCGTTCTGTAACGACTTTGGACCATACAATCTCGCGCAGACCATGCGGTTTATTCAGCGTATTGAAAGTATCGTCCGAGAGCTGCATCTCTGGCAAGGACGCACGGACGGTGTCTTGATGCCTCGGGGTACGTGCGACGGAGCACTGCGAGGCAACGCAGTCCAAGGCGAGGGAGTGAAACACAATCTTGCATACGCTCCGAAAACTGTTGTTAGCGACGGAGATGAAGGATCTTTCGTGGAGGACAATGTCCCCAGCAGGGCGTATCCTATCGCCATCATGCTCTGTACAGATGATCTAGAGTCTTTGACGAACGCAGCAGCCCTGGTGGGCGCCTATCGGGTTCTTCGCCTTGGAGATCTCCCCGAACAGGCCGATGCAAAACTCCAGCGTCTCAAAAGCTCTTTGGTTTTCTTTCGCGATGCATCTGCTGGTCCGGAATCCTCGTTCCCTTTGGGCGTCTTTGACTGCATCAGCGCTTGGCATCGGGCGACCAATGTGTGCCACCTCTTCGCACCAGATGCGTTCGATATCGAATCATATGAGCTTTGGGAGCAAGTACACAACGGCGACCTGAACTGGATTGTTCCAGGTAAGCTGCTGGCGTTCGCGGGTCCGACGAGCTGCCCGGAAGCAACAGACATCGGCGTGGGCTGTGCTCCCGAGTACTTTATTCGCCTCTTTCAGCAGTTTGGCGTCACTGCTGTGGTACGTCTGAACCGGCGACGCTATGACGCGCGTGTTTTTCGCCAAGCGGGATTTCGTCACTACGATCTGTACTTTGCGGACGGTGCATGTCCGGACTGGAATATCGTCCAGCGTTTTCTGGCGATTTGCGCGGATGAACCGGGTGCCGTTGCGGTTCACTGCAAGGCCGGCCTTGGACGCACTGGAACGCTTATGTGCTGTGCTTTGATGCACATGTACGGCTTTACGGCAACGGAGGCCATTGCCTGGTGTCGGCTGTGCCGCCCCGGATCTGTGATCGGAGCCCAACAGCATTACCTGGTCCAGATAGAACCCAAATTGCGAGACCTGAGGTGCGAAACTCCCTCATCAGGTCATTCACCTGCGAGCGCATCCATGTTGGATGAGCTCTCGACGCATGCGCAAACGGCAGGCCCGCACTGGTCATTGCGTTCACAGAAAGGTGCAGCAGCAGCAGCAGCAGCAGCGCTGAAAACGCCTGAGCGGACAGTCAAGTCGAGCACGCCGTTATCCCAGCCGCTCGCAGGCGGGTCTCGGAATTCTGGTGCACCAACGGCAGCGTGCCCGAGTTCGGATGTGGAGTCGTCACCGGCTGCAGGGCTGGCGACGCCGGTGATGTCACCGCCGGAAACGCCACAGAAACGCACACGCCGCAGCGCGCTGCCCGATGCTACGGACTTGTCAGAGATTCGAAAAGTCCTCGACGATGTCCGATTGGTGACGGCGTCAGCTTCGCGTCCACGAACACTTTCTGGAACGCAAGCGCTCGGATCGTCATCTGCGGATGCAGCGAGCCACACTGGACCTGGTGTGCGCACACGCTCCTCGAGTACTTCAGCTGTTGGTTCGCTGAGCGGTACCAACACCAGGCATGAGCCTGTCGAGGATATAGAAAAAGTGGCTCGGACGGCTGCTACTCGTCGTCTCGCTGGGCTTGTTGGTGCGCTGAATCGTTCCCCGACTTGGACTGAGCGGGAAGCACAGGCTGTACCCGCCTCATTCTGTGAACGTCCTGCAACAGGGCTTCGTGATGGTATATCTCGGCATCTGTTTGGACCCGAGAGCGGCACCATGGCGCGCAGCGTGTGCCACCAAGCACGTCGCTTCCGTCGTCGCAGTACGCAAGTTATGGCTGAGGTGCCGTCGTCAGCGGAACCAGGGCCAGGACCGGTACCCGCTGCCCGCGTATCATGTCCTTGTCCCGTGGATGTGCCACAGGTCCTCTGAG
>Ga0078972_1001266_pt1 | contig 55678 bp, 52 predicted proteins | sample YelNatPaOPGAMG01_FD_67568 | JGI IMG/M metagenome (GOLD analysis project Ga0078972, IMG submission 67568) | Hot spring thermophilic microbial communities from Obsidian Pool, Yellowstone National Park, USA - OP-RAMG-01 (SPADES assembly) (version 2) | ecosystem: Environmental > Aquatic > Thermal... | reverse complement strand
GCGAAGCAGGTTGCCCGCATACTGGATCAATTTCAATTAAGAAATCAATCTGGCTCAATCACCCCTTATCATTATTACCTGACCAGTGGGAATGTGGCAAATTTCCAAAATATGCTCCAACAGCTTGGCTTCGAATCAACAAACATCTTGCCAGTATCGTGGCAAGGGAAGCAATTGATATTCCAATCATGAATAAACCGCAAATTTCCCTAAATCGTCAATAGGTTTGAGAGAACGCGGTGAACTGAATCCGTTCTATTATTGGATTACAATGGTAATTGCTTTTAATTCAAAACAATATAATTAGGGGTCAAAAGATCATCGTGGATTCTAATGATGTCCTTTTATAAGTAAGGTAGTGGTGCAATAATAAAATGTAGCTGTGTAAAATCATATACAACCCAATGCACGGTAAAGAAAAAATAAATGGAAAATCGATATAGATTTCTTTATAATCGCATTCATTTATCGAATAGGCAGTTTCCCATATTCGTCAAGTGCATCCATAATTGCTCGGGTACCATTTTTGAAAATTTTTTCCACCTCTTCATTTGCTATTCCCCAAAGCCCCATTTCGGTAAAACTAAATACCAATGATTCGCCAGGAGCATCACTGCGTAATAAATCGATAGCATATTGTTTTGTGGCTTCATATCCTGAATAGAAAATAGTTTCCGGAAAATTTAACCAAATAATGGTATCCTTTCCCCATGCATGGCGGACCTCAGCCAGAGTAAGTTCTCCCACTGGGGGAGGCGTGTATGCTTCAACCACTTTAAACCCTATTTCTGCAATTAAATCTTTATAACCTTTCATGCTTTTTGTAGCATCACAATGGAGGGCGCAAATTTTACCTTTAGATTGTAAATAAGACACCCATTTTTTATAAAATGGCAATTCATATTTCTTAAACTGGGCTGGGCTCCAAATACCTTCTATCCATCCTAATCCTAAAAATTCTGCCGGCGAATCCGCAACTAAAGCTAATCTTCTTTCATCTCTGCGTGTTTGAGCATCCAATAGAGCTTTAAAATAATCAGGGTGGTCTATCTGGGCATATACCCATTTATCCAAACCGCTAATTTCACCATAATACCTTCGAATAGCGCCATAAGGAGAAGCTTCAAAATCTAATGCCCAATCTCTTACAATTCCATCCTCACCCAAATCCCGTGCATTGTCATAATAAGCGCCGTTATCAACCTGAAAGAGGGTATCTTCTAACATAAATATAACGGGATCATAATCCTTGATCTCTTTGATCATTCCTTCAAATTCTAATACTTCACTGTCACTTATTCTTCCTACCACTGCCTTACTTCTGGTTTGAACATCACCCTCAGGGGTATGAAAAATCGTTATTTTAATATCACCATCGACGCGTGTTTCAATGGATACATTAGGCATATAAGCAGAAATAGTGGAAATGCGCTTACAAAGTCCTGTTCCACGATTGCGTAACTCACGTTCAAAAGCGCCTCTAGGAATAAGATTATCATAAGGAGCAAACGGAACATAATCGTGTGTTTCATTGTGTAAGGTTGCAGTGATGCGCTCTAGAAAATTCATTGATCAGACCTCCATAAGAACCTTAATCTCAAAATGATTCGTGATAGTAAATACTCACTTTTCAAGCACAGGTTAAACTCTTAATTATTCTTGAAGTTGATAATAAGTATGCTGTTCTCCCCTTGGGAGTGATAGGAAATGCCCGTTATGCCAGTAATCATTTGAATCCAGTTAATGTCATTCCTTTGACAATAGAGCGTTGGAAAATTATATACACAATGAGTACAGGCAGCAGGACTAAAATAGAAGCCGCCATACTTAAATCATAACGGCTGACATGCTGGCTGCTATACCAGGTTAATAGAAGAGGCAGCGTTCGTTTCTGGTTATCTGTAATCACAATTAGAGGCCAAAGGTAATCATTCCATGTACCCATAAAAACAAAAATCCCAAGAGCAGCTAAAGCTGAACCGAGCTGGGGTAGAACAATCCTGGTGTAAATATAAAATTCTGACGCCCCATCAATCCGTGCAGCTTCCAACATTTCACTAGGAATACTTTCAATGAATTGCCGCATTAAAAAGATGCCAAATGCATCTACCATGGAAGGAATAATTAACCCCCACAGAGAATTTATTAGATGCAATTTAACCAAAATCAAGTACACCGGAATCATGACAACGGGGAATGGAATCATCAAGGTCGCTAATACCAAAGAAAAATATAGGTTTTTCCCGGGGAAACGGAACTTTGCAAAAATGTATCCTGCTAAAGAGCTGGTAAAAAGCGTAATGAGCACTCGTGACCCGGAGACAAAAATACTATTCATATAAAATTTGGATAACGGAACGGCAGGGTCAGTTAGAATGGTTTTATAACTCTGTAAAGTAAATTTTTCTGGGAAAAATGTGGGAGGAGTGCGGATAATCTCGCTAGAGGTTTTGAAAGAAGTAAATACCATCCATAGGAAAGGTAATAATGTGAAAGCAAGCCCTGCGCAGAGGATTAAGTAGATAATGGTTTTCCCCATATATTTTTGAAATAATATTAAAGAGGAGTTCTTCTTTTTGAAAAAGGAGATGTTTTCCATGATTTAATACTCCCATTTAACTCGCAAAAGACGGAATTGAACTGCTGTAACAATTCCGGTTAGTGCAAAAAGGACCATTGAAATTGCAGCTCCCCAACCCATGGATTGATAACGAAAAGCCGATTCATAAAGATCAAGCACTAAGTTATAAGTCTCGTAATTTGGACCCCCATGGGTTAAGAGTTGGAAAATAACAAATTGCTGCAGAGTAGAGATAACAGACAATACACATACTAATAAAAGAGTTGGTTGGAGGAGTGGAAGGGTGATTTTCCAAAATTCATGCCAGGAATTTGCACCATCCACGCGAGCAGCATCTCGGAACTCTTGTGGAATACCTTGTAAAGCGGATATGAAGATTACTAAGTTATACCCAAATTCTTGCCATAAAAGAGCAATCATGATTGCAATAAGGGGAACCGGAATACCAAAAACAAAAGCGCGCGGATCAGTTAACCATGCTCTGGAAGGTAGACCCAACCCGTGCATTAATAGATTTAGCAAACCCCCTTGCGGTGCGTAAATAATCCCCCAGATCAATCCTACCACTACTGTTGAGCTGATGGCAGGCATAAAATAAATCGTACGAAACAAACCTTTTACTTTGTCATGAACACTTTCTACAAGAATGGCGAGGGGTAAGGTCACTGTCAGATTCAGAGGAACATAAAGGACAGTGAAAATTATCGTTGTTACAAAAGCTTTGCGAAAGATTGAGGCAGCTGTATTACTGGAAAAAAGTAAATTCTTATAATTTTCAAAGCCAATAAATGGATTGTCTCCGCCTAATCCCATAAACCCTGAACCCTGTCGAATAGGGGTGTAATCAAAAAAGCTCATCACTACAACCATTAAAATCGGAAACAGCGCAAAGAAAATCATGTATATCATGATAGGAGTGATAGTTATGGTAGCAAACCGGCGTTGATATCTAAGTGCCCCTCCTTTCACTTTATAGTTTGGCTTTTTATCAGCCGGGGGATAGTTGATTACAGCTGTTGAATTCATGATTTACTCCAGAATGCCGGGGTGGATGATCTCCACCCCGGTTTTGCATAAGTTTATTTATTTTTTATTATCAATCAATTCGTTTCCTTGTTTCTCCATCTCCTGCAGAGCTTCTTTAACTGTAATCTCACCCGTCATTGCTTTTGAAATTTGTGCCCAGATTTGGCCAAAGAACTGGTCGCGGTCGCCTAAAGGCCCGATATAACGGGCATTTGCCATTACATCAGAACTTAATGGGATTGCAACATACGGGTTTTTCTCAAGGATTACGCCAGGATTATTCGCAACTGAAATCATTCCTGGAATGGTCATTGATTCGGCATTCCACTCTCTGGCGTTATCTTCGTTAAGGGCTAAGAATTGAGCTAATTTCCAGGCCGCTTCTGGATATTTTGTATGAGCTGAAACTACAATGCCCCAGCCAGAATCAGCTGCATATTGATGCTGCGAGCCAAAGAAAGGTGGGAGCTTGACATAATCAAATTTAGTATCTGGGAATTGGCTACCGCCACCTGTTAACCAGGTACCGCCATACGCCATCGCTACCTGACCTTTGAAGAAGGATTCAGTTAGATCTGAGCTTCCCCAAATAATGGGATCGTATACTTTGTATTTTTGAATCAGATCGACAAGGAATTGGAGAGCTTTTTCTCCTTCTGGGGTATTGAAGTTAAAATGCAAGCCATCCGCTGCGCGGTAGTCTCCACCGAGTTCTAAAATTGAGGCAAGGAAAACAAAGACGCCTTCATCGCCATGAATATCTAAACCAGCAGTGGTCATCGTTCCTGTATTATCAAATTTTGTTAATTTTTGAGCATCGGCAATAACATCGTCGAATGTCTTCCAATCAGGTGGATTGGCAATTCCCGCTTCTTGAAACATAGTTGGGTTAATCATAATCCCAGAGGACTCCAAGTTATATTCTCTTGGGAAACCATATAGTTTATTATCGCAGTAATAGCCATCCAACTGAGATTTGAAGAAAGTTCCTTTGGCTTGATCGTATGTCATCAAGGAACTAGGAACTTCTAGCAAACGGTTGCCTTTTGCATAATCACAAGCCCAGGTACCAAACATCTGAATTACGTCTGCTTCTGTGCCAGCAACCACAGAGGTTTGCAGAGTTTGGATAAAAGTGCCGTAGTCAAAAGTTTCATATACTACTTTGATGTCTGGATTTTGCTGCATGAACTTATCAATTAAATCCTTATTGGCTTTATCGGATCCATCCCAAATATGTGCCCACATTTTTATAGTGACTGGCTCTCCACTTGGAGCACTTGTTGATTGGGCGGGTGGGTTTGTCGCTTGTGAAGCAGGCTGTGATGTTTGGCCACCATTACAAGCGCTTATCAATAAAGAAACAATTATTAACAAACCAAGGCTGAGCAAAATCTTCTTTTTCATTTTTTTCTCCTTTTATTTTATGGTTGGTTTTGTATCTTCTCTCGTGTAATCTTATTGAGCTTTATTGTTTTATTATTTTTCTCCTCCTTCTAAAAGATAATCTTCCCAACCATCCATTTTTATTACATCCCCTGGCTGGGATTTCCCATATAATTTCCCATCTAATATGCAATAAGGCGGTAAAGCAAAACCCAAATATTGGTTTAATCCTTTGATCAAATAAGCAATTAGTTTACCGTTTTCAATGCATAAAACAGCTCCACCGGAGGGTGCAGCACTTAATTGTAGTAAATGGCGGCGAGTGCCCGCAGTGAATTCAATCTCTGTTTTTTCTTGCCCATCTGCAGGAATTAGTATTGTTACAAAATGAAGATCTTTTTGTGGATGAGAACGTATCCAAATATCAGCTTTGCCATTTACCACTGGGGCGCGATGGCGCTGGAGGATGGAACTTAAATCTACTTCGTTTGCCAGGTGGACATTATCCGACATCATTGCAAGTGGTGAATATGGATTTCCCTGCTCATCATATTTGGGGAGCTCTCCAAGCCAGGTAAGATTCCCTCCTGCTTGAATATATGCAACTAATTTATCTTGAATAGTTTTTCCCATAAAATTTCCAGCTGCAACGAATAAATCTGGATACCTTAGTAAAGTCTCTATGGGTTCAGATTCTAAATTTAAGATGGCATAATCTAAGTGATTCTTGCGCATTTGCTCCTGGAAGATGCTTAAAAATTTCCCATGAGACGGGATATGCGAATCGTTTTCGGTTACTGCCCAAACCGCGATTCGTACCCAAGGTAAATAAAAGCCCCAAGCAACGGGTTGAACGGGCTGGCTCTCAATGAAGTCTGTTCCGTATCTGCCAAGGAATTTAATGATCCAGCTTGCAATACTTGCTTTCGGGGTCAATAAACCGTTTTCTGTAATTGGCGGACAATCAGGATAGGGGTTTTTGCACATTACATCCAGATTCGCGTCTGCGAAATTGGTTCCAACGCCGGTGTAAATGTTGAATCCGGTAGCGCCACTATTTAAAATTAGGAATGTTTCGTAAAAACAGGTTGCCGGATCAATATAAGATGGGTCATATAATTCCCCAAAGCTCCAATTTTCCTCCATATTTATTCCGCGATACCGCTTTGCTGCTATGGCATAACGGTGAAATGATGAAGGTTTTGCTGAAACATCTCCAACCCAATTGGTAATTCCATAATGAAAACCTTGCCAAACTTCTGGTTCAACGCGGGTAAACCATGCATCAACTCCATAGGGTGCATCTAGGGGTGGATTTTGGTTCACAATTAGGGGTAAACTTGTTTCTAGGGAAGCGTACCACTCTTTAAAAATTTTATGCAAATACCAAGCCTGAAATTCTCCCCAATCAACAAATGAATGCATCTCGTCTAAATTCGTTGGAAAATTCCAATGGGTAGGTGCATCTTTTAAGTCTCGGTGATTCTCATCTAGAAATCTTTTATACATTTCTAAAGCAGATCGGCTGTAATCATAAGCCCAAGGTGCGTGTTGACCATTGGAATAGATGCCTTCATTACCAATTTGAACAGCTACAATCGGGCCTTGTGGGGTTTCGAATGGCTGAATAACTTGTTTGCCCACCTGTGACAACCATTGTCGAGTCAGTTGGAGAAATTTGGGTGAAAAAGGAGCAGGGAGTGGCCATTTTTCAATTTTTTGGCTTGTTTTGTCTATTCCCGATCCATTCCAAAGGCAGGGCTTGCCTGTTGAATCTGATAAAGGTTCAATTGCTGGATCATATAAAGGGCACGTCCAATCCGGTAAACCTCCATAATTGATCTCTGCATGGATGAATGGACCTGGTTTGGCAATTAATGCCAAATCCAATTCGGAGCAAAGCGATATAAATTTGAGAACATCACGATTTGGCTGGGTTCGACCATTAAAATCCGGTTCCATGTTTGAGAATAATTGATGATGGCGCCAGGGTATATAACTTGAAATAACTTTTACTCCCATCGCTTTCAATGATTGAAGGCGCGTACGCCAATTTAGTACATCGTCGCGATAATAGGGGTAGTCAGCGCTATTGAAAAATACCGGTTGTCCGTTGATGAATGCAGTACCGTTGTGGAGAGTTAATGGATTATTGAAAGGATTTTTCATTGGTTATTTTTTAGGGGAGCATTGTAAGGTGAGCGGCGTCCAAATTTCGGATTGCCTTCTAGTATTTCGTTCAAAACCAGGCAAGATGCACCAATACAAACTGCATCTTCACCTAATTGGCATAGCCCAATTTCCAAGTGGGTTAGTGAAGCTGGTAAAGAATAGCGTTTTATATATCTGGTTAAATTTTCCAAAATTATTTTTCCGACCATCAATCCAACCCAGCCGCCAATAATGATTTTCTCAGGATTAAATAAATTAACTAAATTCGCTAATCCAGCGCCCAAATAATAGGCGGTTTTTTGAATGGTTTGAATTGCGAACGGATCATTGTTCTTGTACGCTGTTAAAATTTGTATTATTTCATCATACTGGGTTTTGCCTGTACTTGGTTGCTGATTAGAAATTTCATAATATGTGCGTATGATGCCGGGTGCACCAGCATAAGCTTCGACACAACCCTGGCTACCACACCGGCAGTCGCGCCCATCCAATACTACTTTGGTATGTCCCCATTCGCCAGCAGAATTAGTGGATCCATGATAAAGCTCGCCTTTGGTAATAATTCCAGCTCCAATACCTGTCCCAATTAGAATAACAGCTAAATCCCGCACTCCTCGACCAGCACCAAACCAGGACTCAGCTAAAGTCATAGCTTTTGCACCATTATCTACATAAACAGGAAGGTTAATTCGTTTTTCTAACTCAGTGAGGAAATCCATTTCATGCCAATTCCATAAAGGAGAAGACACTCGGATTTTTCCTTTATGTTCCACAACACCAGGTACTCCTATTCCTATGCCTAAAATAGAATCTGGGTCTACACTGCTCTTGGCGACTAAATTTTGCACTCCTTCGCTAATCAGATCAACAAAATGAGTTTGAATATTTTCAGAGCTGGGTGACCTTAAGCTGCCGATTTTATTCCATAATAAATCAAACAATTCGAATTGAATTTGTGTCTCACCCACATCGATACCCAGGATATAACCATAGCTAGGATTAATGGCTAGAATTTCTCGTGGCCTTCCCCCACTAAAATCAATTAAACCGCTTTGCCGGATAATTTGTTGTTCCAGTAATTCACTGGTTACATTCGTTACGGTCCCAGGGCTCAAGCCAGAAATTTGACTCAGTTCTCGTCTGCTCATGGAGCCTTTGAGAAAGAGGAGGCGCAGGATATTAAGTTTGTTCTCTTGACGTATATCTTCTGTTTGTTTTGGCTTGCTCATAGGACATTCTAATTAATTTAAGAGTTAAATTAACAGACTTATTTTATATCTTAAAATATCTTTTGTCAATAATCATTTATTAGTTTTAGTTTTCCACTATCTAGCAGCATCCTGTGCTTAACACCGTTGCAGATGCTCAAATATCGTGGATCTTAATTCTGCTAATTCTTGATGAGTTCAGAAAAGAAAGGAGGATTGTTCTTTATGCAACAAAGGGATAAGGAATGCACCATGTTGGAGCTCACCCTCAAAGGAATAAAGCGTACGATCCATTGAATGGGTGAAAACTTCACATTTACCAATTTAGGTATTCTTGCTGTGCTGCTAAAAGATCATCTGCCAGCGCTACTGCAACGTCCGGCGAGGTAACACCGCCATCCAAAATTAACGCTTGGATAAACTTATCACGGCTTTTCTCTAATGCAGCCTCAACAACAACTTCAACCCAAGCAAAGCGCCCGGATAGGACTCCTGCTGCAGCAGATGGTAATGGCTTTTGGGTAAGCGCGCGAATGCCGTTGCCGGTAGCTATTGCGGGAGTTTCTACAATTGCATCCAGTGGCAGGTTTGGTGCTTGTCCTTGATTGGGCAAATTGGCAAAAAATGTCATTGGTTGGTTAGCGCGGATAGCACTAATGATTTCAATGACCTGTTCCTGTTCGCCAGTGTGTTTTTCAAAATAATTTTTAGATAATGGTTTTGGTGAAAGTGCATCAGCACGCATTTTGGCAAAAATTTCATCACCAATTTCTATTGTGCGCTCGAAACTGAACTCATCCACGCCTAATTTTTTACCATAATAACTGCCGTCCCGGAAAAGCTGTGGGAAAAATTCTGTAATATGACGATCTTCAGGTGAAGGGAAAGCTTCAAACCATAACAGGCATTGCCAGGCAAACGGGGAACCCAAGGAGGAGTTGAAGGCACTCCCATTGTTCGGTAATGGGGTTCCATTGGCACGGAATTCAGTGTAAAGCCTTTGGACGTTGGCGAGAGTTTCTTTTGCATGATCTTTAAGCTTTGGTAAAGCATCTTTCCCCTTTACGCGAATTTCATTGAACCAGGTTAGATGGTTAATTCCAGCAGCATTGTAAGATAGGTCTTCAAAGGGAACTTGTAGAGTCTTAGCAAGATAATGAACTGTATCCCAAGTACCCGTGCATAATCCAACTATTTCGGCGCCAGTAGCCTTATGTACCGCCCGACAGATGGGTGACATTGGGTTGGCATAGTTGAAGAAAAGCGCATCCGGACACAAGTCTAAGACATCTTGAGCAAGATTTACTACAGCAGGGATCATGCGCAACGCGCGGGAGGTACCGCAAGCCCCTGCTGTATCGCCTACAGGCATGAAGATTCCGTATTTCCGTGCCTGAAAGACATCTTGTTCCCAAGCCCGCCGGCCGCCAACCCCAATTACCGAAATGACAGCTGTGGCGCCGGGCAAAACGGTACGCCGATCAAGCGCTGTGCTGAGTTTGATAGGCGCATCCTTGGCTGCTATCATTTTGCGGCATAACTTTTCTGCCGTCTCGAGTGCTGTTGGGTTGATATCAACTAATGCCAATTCATCAGGCCGACCAGATTGCACCAAATCAGATACCACCCCTATTGTAAACATGGCGCTCCCTGCCCCAACGAGTACTATTTTTTCAATCATTCGATTCTCCAAAAAATTGGTATAAACACTTTTTCGTCAATTTTTTTATTATATCTGCTTTGGATATCCCAATCGAACTTTATTCACTATGATTACATTTTAAGGGAAAGAGAAATTAGAGAAGTGCACAAATAAACCGCAAATATCTCTTAATCGTCAATAATCCTTACCCCAGATATTTCTTAATCACCGCTTCATCTAATAATTTCCATTCCTTTATCTGTTTTACCTGCTCTTTCCAATTCTTCTTTCCGCTCCAACTTTCGATATCTATCCTTAAAACTGCCGTACAATCTAACTCTTCTTGCGTAATTGGGCGGTAATCGACCCCAGCCGTTAAATCGGGAAAATATTTATTCAGCAATTCCTGTAAAGCATGCCGCTTCTCATCATCATTCTCCACTTTAAATAACTTCCCAAAAACAACCACACTCGCATATTGCATTCCAAATTCCATGGCAGCATTCGAGGGCAATAATTTTCCCATCTCGCTCGCTTCAAAACATACCTCTGGAAAATGCTTGCTATTTTCTAACAAACGCCCTTTAATATTGGTATGAAAATAAAGGGCTTTCTTTTCTGCATCGAACCAGAATAGCAAAGGGGTTATAAACGGTTGATTTTCCCAATGGCTAGCGACATGCCCAACCTGAGCATAGACGAGAAAATCACTTATCCACTGGTCATCTTGGGCATATTTCTGACGTAATATGCGATGATATGTTTTTGAGTGATCTTCTGTGGTTTGATTCATACCTTCCTCCTGTAATCTAAAAAGAATATACTTATTCAGTTATTCGTTGCCCATTCGTGGGCGGTTTTCGCAGCAAATTATCAGCGCAATCTGTAATGGTAGGAAGTTACATCATTAGCGTATTTGCTGCGCTATAGCTGGGCTGGCAAAATCCCGTATTCTTCCAGAACGATTTGGCGGTTCTGAAATACCGCAAACGTTAATTCTTGAGGGTTTATTTGCTCTTTCACGCAAATTCTGGAGAATATTTCGGCATAGCTCCACGGAACACGGCGTTCCCAATCCAAACCCAACTCAGTACAAACCCGATGGATTTGAACCGCATCTCGACCTTCAATTTCGACAAAAGTTCCATAAGGCATCTCATCTAAAGAGATATGGGTGTCATGCCATTCATATTCCGCCCGATATTTTTCATAAATAAGGCTAACGCGATACCCTAATGCTTCCAGAATCGCTTTAGCTGCATCGAAATCAGCCACCTCGGTTTGGATTTCAGTACGAATTCGCGCGCCATTATTAACCTGACTAGGTCCTTTGTAGGTTAACAAGTTGTTGCGGTCTTTACGCAACCGTAGCACTCTTCCGCTGGCGGTCAACTCCCCCTTTTCTGTATCAAACCGCAAGTTGATTTCATGGGTTCGTGGCTGAAGTACCTGTGCCTCATTGCGCTGCAAAAATTCTGCAATTGTGCCTAAATTTTTCACGTAAAGCTTTATTTCAATCTCTTGATATTCCATCACAACACACTCAGGAGCGTTTGATTTTGTTCTACACTATCACCGACATTGACTTTGATACGGCTGACTACACCATCTTTGGGTGCCTTTAATTCATTTTGCATTTTCATTGATTCGAGGATAACCAATACATCCCCACTCTGCACTTTCTGCCCATTCTGTACTGGAATAGCAATGACCATACCAGGCATTGGTGCCTTAAGATGGTATTCCCCTCGCTCGATCACTTTACCGCCCGCTGCAGCTTTTAACCGCTTCTCCCTTTCATCTTCAACATTCGCCGAATATAATCTCCCATGGAGCAACACCTGCCAGCCACTGTTTTCGGGATATATATAAGCTTCATAAGAAAATCCATTCATAATGAGCGAAAAAACAGGTTGATTGCCAACCGAATCAAAATCAACCTCATAAGGGATCCCATCGAGGAGGATGTGATGTTCATCGATGATTTCGATTGAATATTCTTTTTCTTCTATTGTGGTGATATATTTCATGTTTTTACCTTTGCATTCTTTCCCAACGGCTAATCCATTTCCAGTTACTGGTGTCTCGTTCATTGCGCTGGATGATTTGTGCAGATAATTGGGTTTGGCGATGCGCAACCAATGTACTCATCACAGCTGCGATCGGCGCACGGTCAGGCAATCCTTCTTCGGCTGATTCTAGTGAAAAACGCTCTTCGATGAAGCGGGTATCAAATTGGCCAGCCATAAAACGATGCGAGTCCATTAGGCGCTGATGGAAAGGTATATTCGTCCGCACACCGAGAATGCGGTATTCCTCTAAAGCTCTGCGCATTCGCAATATCGCTTCTGCCCGAGTCTCTCCCCACACAATTAATTTCGAAATCAAAGAGTCATAAAAAGGTGTCACTTCGAACCCTGAATAAACCCCTGTATCCACTCTTACACCGGGTCCGGTGGGTGTCAGAATATGGGAAATGATACCGGTGGAGGGCATGAAATGATTATATGGATCCTCGGCATTAATTCGACATTCAATCGCCCATCCTTTTTGATGAATATCCTCTTGGTTATAGCGTAATTGGCGACCGCGTGCAATTCGGATTTGTTCCTTTACGATATCAACCCCGGTGACCATTTCTGTCACAGGATGTTCGACTTGTAAACGGGTATTCATCTCAAGGAAGTAATAATGCTTATCTTTATCTACCAAAAATTCAATCGTCCCTGCATTGACATAACCCACCGCCTGAGCTGCCTTTACTGCAACATTACCCATCTCCTGCCTTAATTCCTGATCGTCGGCGATAAATGGGGAAGGGGTCTCTTCGAGTAATTTTTGATGGCGCCTTTGAAGGGAACACTCGCGTTCTCCTAAATGGATCACATTGCCATGCGCATCGGCTAAAATCTGAAACTCAATATGTCGTGCGCCATCTACCATTTTTTCCAAATAGACATTCCCATCACCAAACGCTGCTTCAGCTTCTCGGCGGGCGGCTTTCAATAAAACCGGCATCTCCTCAAGATTGTGAACCTCACGCATTCCCTTTCCCCCACCTCCCGCAGTCGCTTTGATTAATAGCGGGAATCCGATTGCGGATGCTGAAGCAAGTAATGCTTCATCACTCAGCGCGCCTTCTCCTTCGGTCCCAGGCACAACCGGAACCCCCGCCCTGGAAACAGTAGCCCGTGCAACTGCCTTATCCCCCATTGCAGCAATAGAGGATGGTTTAGGACCGATAAATACGATGCCGGCATCTAAACATGCCTGGGCAAAGTCTGCTCGTTCTGCTAAAAATCCATATCCTGGATGGATCGCGCCTGCGCCAGATTTTTTCGCACAGGCAATAATTTTGTCTCCCCGCAAATAAGATTCACGTGATGGGGAAGATCCAATGTAATATGCTTCATCCGCATACCGGACATGTAATGCCTGCCGGTCAACATCAGAATAAACCGCGACGGTTTGTAATCCAAGCTCACGGCAGGCTCTGATAATTCGCACCGCAATTTCTCCTCGATTGGCAATCAGTACTTTGTTAAACATTTATCTTTCCTCTTGATATGCAAAACCTTCCAAAATCGGTTTGTGTTGTGTTTTCATTTTTACGCAGTTCTATTTTAATAACGGATTTATAAACGTAATGATTTTTTGATTAAACTCGGCAGCATTTTCCTGGGGGAGCATGTGCTTTGCCCCTGACAGGATCCATACTTGCCCATTTGGAATGGATTTAGCACAATCAAGTGCATGGTTTACAGTGGCATGTTCATCTCGCTCCCCTTGCACCACCAGAACCGGGATATTAATGTTAGCAAATTTCTCCCTCATATCCCAATTCGGGGTTAAGTTCGTCCAAGATTGCCACCAACGGTCAAATACCGCCTTCCCCCCATGTATTCTATTCAAACCGTCTCGAAAAGAAGCTTGATTTTGATAAGCCCGTTGTAATGCCAATATACCGCTTACCATTTTTGGCTCGATATAAATATGAGGAGCAACGACAATCAAACCGCATATTTTTTGAGGGTATTTCAAAGTGTACGAAAGAGCAATATTACCACCATCACTATGACCGATTAACAATATTTTTTCGTTAACATTTTTTAGCAATTCGAACAAATCCGCAACATCATCCTCAAACCAAGGCGGATCTAATTTTTCCCGATCTGCTGAATTGCCATAGCCCCAGCGATCATAAACCCAAACCGAATAACCATTTTCCAGCAAGAATGGAATCTGATATTGCCAGGCTTTTACTGATCCTAAACCGTGATGGAGTAAAACGATCAAAGGTGAATCATTGCTGCCATATTTTTCTACATAGATTTCATGTCCATTGACCAGCAGTTTTTGTCTTTCCACTTGATTATCTACTTGTCCCATAATCACCTATAATGGGATACAACCATGTTTTTTAGGAGGATTCGTATCTCGCTTGTTGGACAGCATCTCCAAAGCATTGATTAATCGCGGGCGTGTCTCGCGTGGCTCAATCACATCATCGATATAGCCTCGTTGCGCTGCAATGTATGGATTGGCAAATTTCTCCCGATATTCTTGAACCAATTCCTCTTTTCTTTTGGCTGGGTCTGCTGCATTTGCCAGTTCCTTGCGAAAGATAATATTTACTGCGCCGTCTGGACCCATTACCGCAATTTCCGCAGAGGGCCAGGCAAAATTGACATCTCCACGGATATGTTTGCTGCTCATCACATCATATGCACCGCCGTATGCTTTGCGGGTTACGACGGTTAGTTTTGGCACAGTTGCTTCACAATATGCATAAAGTAGTTTTGCACCCGAGCGGATTATCCCGCCATGCTCCTGCCCGACGCCAGGCAAGAATCCCGGGACATCCACAAACGTTACTAAGGGGATATTAAATGCATCACAAAAGCGTACAAACCGCGCTGCCTTTTCGGACGACTTTATATCCAACACACCAGCCAATACGGCTGGCTGGTTTGCAACGATCCCAACGCTGTGACCACCTAAACGAGCGAACCCAATCACAATGTTTGCAGCATAATGTTCCTGAATTTCAAAGAAGAGCGCATCATCGACAATATAGTTAATAACTTCCCGAATATCGTATGGTTTTCCGGCATCTTCTGGGATGATCGTATCAAGCACTTCTTCCATACGCAATGGGTCATCTCCATTTGGGATAAAAGGTGGATCTTCCATGTTGTTTTGGGGAATATAACTTAATAGTTTGCGCACCAAATATAGTGCATCTGCCTCGTTATCAGCCGAGAGATGGCTTACACCGGAAGTTTCTGCATGCACATCCGCGCCGCCTAATTCTTCAAATGTCACTTCCTCATGGGTGACCGCTTTGACTACTTCTGGCCCAGTGATAAACATATAAGAGGAGTTACGTACCATAATAATAAAATCAGTCAGAGCCGGTGAATATACCGCCCCACCAGCACATGGACCCATGATGACACTGATTTGCGGTATCACTCCCGAAGCTAATGTGTTGCGAAGGAATATCTCTGCATAACCACCCAGAGACACCACTCCCTCTTGAATGCGTGCTCCCCCCGAGTCGTTCAGCCCTATCACGGGTGCGCCATTTTTCATCGCCATATCCATAATCTTACATACCTTCTCAGCATGGACTTCGCCTAAACTCCCCCCAAAAACTGTAAAATCTTGGCTAAAGATATACACTAAACGGCCATTTATCGTACCCCAGCCTGTTACGACACTATCCCCCAGATATTGTTGTTTATCAAGGTCGAAGTCATGGGTGCGGTGGACCACAAACGCGTCCACTTCGCGAAATGAACCTTTATCGAGAAGTAAGTCAATCCGTTCACGAGCAGTTAATTTTCCACGTTCGTGTTGAGCTTGTATGCGATCCTCTCCACCGCCGAGGCGACTTTGAGCACGTAACGCTCGCAATTTTTGAATTTTTGGGTTCTCAGGCATGTTTTTCTCCAAAATAGGCTTTTACACCTTTGCTTCGCATCAATAAGGTATATATGAGCAACATCATTAATTGAGATCCAATTACAAATGGGATATTCCAATGAGATTCGCCAATCGACAATACAAGACGATCAAACCAATATGCACCCATCAGCAATAAAATATACACCGTGAGATAAATTTGAATTCGCTGATTGCGTTGGATCATCAGAAGAAGGATAATCAAGTTTAAAAAGAAAAAGGTCAATCCACTGATTAGCATATAGTAAATTATCCAGCCAAGAATGTTTTGCAACCAACTCCAATTCTGGATTGCATAAATCGTCCGTAAAAGATGCATACCTGCACTGGTTAACACCCCGATGAAAAGAACAGTTACGCCTTTTGTAGAATGCATTTTAGTCAATCTTGAGGACTATTTTACCGAATTGATAACCGCCTTCGAGATAATCTTGGGCTGCTTTTGCCTCTGATAATGGGAAGACGCGATCAATTGGCGGTTTGAATTTACCCTCCCCGATTAACTCCATCACCTTTCTGAAATCGCTTTGAGTACTCATGGTCGATCCAATCAAACTCAGATGCTTTCCGAAAATCAAACGGTTATCGATTTCGAATTGCGCTCCAGCGGTGTTTCCCACAGTAAGGATCCTCCCGCCTTTCCTTGCAGAGCGAAAACTTTGCATGAAAGTGGTGCCAACATTATCCACCACCACATCGACCCCGCGTTTTTCAGTGAGCAGATAAACCTGCTTGGACCAATTTTCATCCGTCGATCGGTCGATCAAGATATCGGCGCCAAGTTCTTTTGCCCGCGCTAGTTTTTCGGAATTTGAGCCAACCACAAGCACTTTTGCTCCGGCAAATTTTGCTATCTGGATACTCGCTGTGTTTACTCCCCCGGACGCGCCCACAATTAATACCGTCTCTCCTGCGCGAAGTTGTCCACGGGTAATGAGCGAGTGCCAGGCGGTTTGAAATACCAGTGCAGAAGCAGCTGCGATTTCGAAGGAAATATGATCCGCTATCACATATACATTGCGCGCTGGAACCACGACATATTCAGCATAAGTGCCCCGGATGGTTTCCCCTAACAAATGCCAATTCTTACATAAATTATCCTGACCAGCGATGCAATATTCGCATTTCCCGCAAGCAATATTGGGGTTAATCACCACTCTATCCCCTTCACGCAATCCCTCTACGTTATCTCCCAGCGCGGCAATTACACCTGCGCCATCTGCCCCTGGAATGTGAGGATAATCCAATTTCAGACCCTGCCATCCCCGCCTGGTCCATAAATCAAGCCGATTCAACCCGGCCGCATATAAACGCACCAATACCTCATCGCTTTTTGGTTGCGGAATCGGCAGGTCTCCATACTGTAAAACACTACTGTCACCATGTTGATAGAAATAAACTGCTTTCAACCCTTACTCCTTTCATTCAATAAAACGGATTTCCCGAATATGGATTTTGGCTACTTCTCCCTCCGATAAACTCAATATTTCTATGCGAATATGATCACCGTGGTAAGGTTGTGGGAAAAGAAGCTCAATGTGTGGATCAGGTGGCAGCCCTTTATATACTTGTTTTACCACTAATCCATTTGGATAGTTCTCATTGTATAAAATTACTTTGAATTCAAAATCCATCGAGCCAAAATCTGCACGAATGCCTTTGATAGTTAAGGTCTGTCCAAAAGTGAAATCAAGGACAAAAGGATTGGCTTCCAAACCACGGATAAGGGTAAACACATCTCCATCAAACGCATCCGATAATTGACCTGCATCAATCGGTGAATATTGCACCCGAGCAGGAATACCTTGAATTTCCAGGTCCTCAGATATCAAATGCCGCCGCGCTTCTTTTTCGGCGGCAAAAATCTGATCCACATTGTCCACATAGGCTAAACGAACAATATAAAAGCCATCCTTCCCATCTGGGTAAGGGACGGTTTCAAGCAAACCTAAATATCTCATTTTCGGACTGGCTAATGCCTGGCGGAATTCTTCTGGGGTGAGAATGAAAATTGTATGTTCATCAAGGGGTTGTTTTTGTGATAAATAAGTATCAATGGATCCCATCGCGATGCGATTGGAATACTCTTCGGGCAAGAAGAAACGAATAAACACGTCGGCACCATTTGCCCAAAGTGAGGAGACAAATAAATGATTTCTCGAATTGGCATGAATATAGCGTGGAATCACATCACCAAACAACTGTTTCGCGCCATACTGCATTCCATATAAACCATAATCTTCATACCAGGTTGGGGCTTTATACAAACCATCCCAGAGCATGTAGATATTGATCCCCGCCAAAAGCAAAAACAAAGCTATCTGAGCAACCTGCTTATTCAGCAAGTTTGTTAAAAGCGGATTTTTAGAAAATGGTGTAGGTTGATTTATCCTTTTCTTTTCATAATCCAGCTTTGTCTGATCAATCCAATCTAAAATGGTTTGCCAACCAATTCCTGCCAATATAGCGGCTGGGATAACCATAACCAAGACGCGCGTAACGCCGATGCCCACCAAAGCAGCGCCACTTGGGGCGGCAAGTATAGCCAAAATTATCGCTCGGTTTGCTGAATTGCGGAGATGCATGATTGACACCATAAAACCAATCAAAATGAAAGGTAAGTTGAATAATCCAAGATGTCCATAACCTTTCATTACATGGCGAATTAAATCGCGATCATTGGGGATGAACCAATAATAGGGGTTTAGCCCATTCAGATATTCATGAATGTAGCGCCCAACCTTTACGGATAAAGGTATGGGCGTCATCCAATACGAATCCAGATTACGCAAATGTTCGAATGGAGCACTTTCATGATAGGAAAGAAAGCGAAAATAGGGAATTAAACAGATTAAACCCAATAGCAGCGCAACAAAAATCGTCCTCCGGTCTTGCCAATGAAAACGCAAGTCCGAAAGGAATAATCCAATGGTAAATACAACCAGCACTACTTGTCCTGGACTATAAGAATAAAACGCTAATGCTCCACTTATCACCGCTAAATAAATATAGTTTCTCGATTGATAACGATAGAGTAAATAGGCAGCTAAATACATGCCAAAAAAGGAACAAAATAACACTGTCTCAAATGCAGTGCGGGAATGGAGAAACCAAGCTGGAGTAATTGAAAGAAACAAAACAATACTCCACCATCCCTCGGCAGGGATTTTTCCGCGGGGATCATTTCTGCTTTTTCCAAACTCTCGCCCTACGGAACGAAAACAAAGCGCTAAACAAATCCCGGATAGCAAAGAAATAAACACCGATACAGAACGAGTGGCAAGGATAGATTTACCGAACAAGATGTAAGGGATGACTTGAGCGTAAACGCTTACACTCAAATTATAAAAATTGCCATTTTGAAAATACGTCGGGAGGAATATTTTGTCTGGACTATAAAAATGATCCCGCACTAAATCCGCCGCAGAAACGGTCTGGATAGCTTCATCGGTAAAAAAGTAAATCGGAAACTGAACCAAGCCAATTAAACGCGTTACCAGATATAAGAAAATGCCGAAGATAAACAATTCACTTGGATTGATGATAAACCTTCGAAGGTTTTGTATTAGCAAGGCAAAAGAATTAACCCTACCTTGAACGCGTTTTTTAAAATCCCGGAACGCTTCGGAGAGAGAGCCTGAACTTGACTTCGGTATAGGTGTAACCGACTCGACAATTTTTACCTCCCCCTGCTCATCAGAGCTGATCTTTATCGTTATCGGTTGATCAGGTTTTATTTTTACTTCCAGTGTCACTCGGATATGATCTTGTGGCGCGGTCTCATCTTTCTGGGACAATACAGACAATACTTGAACATTAGGCAAGTTATCCTGGTTTTCTTGATGCTCTACCATAAAGGTTTGAAATCCGATGGATTAAATCATACCTCTTGAGACCGTTTACCGTAACCCACTTTCCAACCTCGCTATGACCATTCGCTGGATCTCGCTGGTACCTTCATATATCTCTGTGATCTTTGCATCGCGGAAATATCTTTCAATCGGTAATTCGCGACTGTATCCCATTCCACCATAGATTTGTACCGCTGCATGGGTCACAAACATTGCCGTCTCAGAGGCAAACAATTTCGCCATTGAAGCTTCCAAGGTAAACCGCTCACCCGTTTTCTTTGCACGTTCTTTCGCTAAAGCAGCATTATACGTCAACAAACGGGCTGCTTCAATACGGGTTTTCATGTCTGCCAGTTTGAAGGAAATTCCTTCAAACTCTCCAATCTTATGACCGAAAGCCTCCCGCTCCGTTGCATATTGTAGGCTGGCTTCATAAGCAGCTTCCGCAATACCTAAAGATTGAGCAGCAATCCCAATCCGACCGGCATCCAGAACCGCCATAGCAATTTTGAAACCTTCACCCTCCTCCCCCAATCGATTTTCCAGCGGTACTTCACAATTCTCGAAGACCAACTCGCTTGTTGCCGATGCTCGAATCCCTAATTTTGGTTCTTTTTTCCCACGAATAAATCCCGGTGAATGCGCATCCACCAAAAAAGCACTGATGCCGTGGTGTTTTTTCTCTGGTTCTGTCAAGCAAAATACAACCACATAATCAGCCACTGGTCCACTGGTTACCCACGATTTTCTGCCATTTAGCACATAAACATCGCCATGCCGCTCTGCCCGGCTGCGCATCGTACCGGCATCGGATCCGGACATTGGTTCAGTCAATGAATAAGCTCCGACTGCCTCACCGCTTGCAACCGGACGAACAAATTTTTGTTTTTGTTCTTCAGATCCATATTTTAAAATGCCATAACAAAAAAGGGAATTATTGACCGACATAATTGTGCCATGAGCTGCATCGACCTTACTCACCTCCTCTAAAGCCAACACATAAGCCAAGGTGTCCATTCCCGCACCCCCATATTCTTCTGGAACCTCAATTCCCATAAACCCCATCTCCCCCATTTTACGGATCGTTTGACGAGGGAACTCCCCGCTTTCATCAAATTCCGCAGCAACGGGAGCAATTTCCTTGCGGGCAAAATCGCGCGCTGTTTGACGGATCATCTCATGCTCATCGCTAAATGGGAACAACCAATTATTGGACATTTTTTCCTCCTTATACAATTTATCCTCTAGCTGAATTGATTATAGCATTAAGGATGATTTCCAAGTTATTGACACCATTGAAAAGTAGGATATACTCACCTCGCTGGAGGTTATATCATGACAGAACCGATAACACCCGAGCTTTTTGAACACTTGGTTAACTTGGCAGCCTTAGAGTTATCGCCAAACGAATCTGAATATTTAAGAAAGCAATTAAATAACCAGCTCAAAGCGGTAAATGAATTAGCATCAATCCCGATCGATCCGAACATCCCACCCGCTTCGCATGGCATCCCCTATCCGGCAGAGATCCGTCCGCCGATTCGGGAAGATGAATGGCAGCCAAGTAATTTTGCGGATAGCATCCTTGCCCAGGCGCCTCAAGTCGAAGAGCGATATATCATCGTTCCAGACATCCCACACCAAGATTTGGAGTAATCCAATGGATTTATGCGATTATGCTGCTTACCATTTAGCGGGAATGATCCGCCGTAAACAAATCTCAGCGGTTGAAGTCACGGAAAGCGCCTTACAACGCATTGCGCAGGTAGATGGTATCTCTGGTCATCTCGATGGAAACAATGATGAAGAGCCCGATAAAATCCATTCATTTATCACAATTACTCCCGAACGCGCACGCCTTCAAGCACAAAAAGTTGATCAAGCCATTGCAGCGGGAGAAAATCCAGGATTTTTAGCTGGTATTCCATTTACTGCCAAAGATATCTATTGCGTAAAAGACACACCCTCCACTGCTGGATCGCGCATCCTGGCTAACTTTATTTCACCTTATACTGCTACAGCAATCAAGCGCATCGAGGAACAAGGTGGGATACTTTTAGGGAAAGTTAACTTGGATGAATTTACATTTGGCTCTTCCAATGAGTCGAGTGCGTTTCGGCCAACCCCACGCAACCCCTGGAACACTGCTCATGTACCGGGCGGATCCTCGGGAGGAAGCGCATCCGCTGTGGCTGCTGGGGAGGGCTGTTTTTCTATCGGCACCGATACGGCCGGGTCTATCCGTCAACCCGCTGCGTTTTGCGGTGTGGTGGGGGTAAAACCAACCTACGGGCGAGTTTCTCGCTATGGATTAATTGCTTTCGGTTCCTCCCTCGATTGTCCTGGACCTCTCACCCGTAATGTTACAGATGCTGCTCTGGTTTTACAGATGATCAGCGGAGCAGACCCAAAAGACTCCACTGCGGCAAACCTTCCTGTTCCTGATTACCTCAATGAGTTACAAAAACCAATCCGTGGCATGCGGATTGGGCTATCCCCAGATTATTTTAAGATCACCTATTTAGATGCAGAAAGTGGGGAGATCCATCAGGAAGACGTACCCGAGATAATGAAAAATGCAGTGTATAAAGCTGCGGGAAGATTAGCAGAAATGGGTGCAGACATCGTCGAAGATGTGCCTATGCCGCATACACACTATGGTATCCCTGCCTATTTTGTCATTTCGCGGGTCGAAGCGGCTTCGAACTTACACCGTTTCGACGGTGTCAAGTATGGCTTCCGCACCAAGCAAGCCGTGCGCGACTTGCATGATTTGTATCGAAAAAGCCGTGGCGAAGGGTTTGGCGCTCAACCAAAATTGCGGATATTAATGGGCATGTATGTCAGTGCTGCTCAGTACAGTGAACAATACTACCTGCGGGCATTAAAGGTTCGCACTCTCATTCGTCAGGATTTTGAGGAGATTTTCAACCCTCATGGTAAATACCGTTTACAGGCGTTGCTCACCCCAACAACCCCGACGACCGCTTTTCGCATGGGTGATGTCTATGGAGATTCGGTATTAATGCAGTACGCTGATCAACTCACCGTCCCGGCAAACCATGCAGGTATCCCGGGTATTTCTTTTCTGGCTGGTTTCGATTCCCAAGGGTTGCCCATTGGTGTTCAATTGTTGGGCAATGATTTTTCGGAAAGTATCCTGCTTCGTATTGCTTATGCTTACGAAACCGTCACAGAAGGAGACGAATGGCGAAAGAAAACCCCGCCTCTGCTCAGCAAGTAAGCGCTGATTGTGAAGCCATCATTAAGGCTCTGAAAGATATGGGAAATCCAGTCAATGTTGCCGGTATGGCTCGGTTTGGGATTAACCCGGAGGGCACGCTTGGTGTTTCTATTCCAGCATTACGCAAAATAGCAAAATCCTATAAAAATAATCATGCCTTAGCGCTTGCAATCTGGGCAAGTGGTTATCATGAAGCAAGAATCCTTGCCTCCATGATTGACGATCCGCAACTGGTGACCCGAGAACAAATGGACGTTTGGGCAAATGCGTTTGATTCCTGGGATGTTTGTGACCAGGTTTGTATGAACTTGTTTGATAAAACACCTTATGCGTTTGAGAAAGCGATCGAATGGAGTGAAAGAGAAGAAACCTTTGTAAAACGCGCCGCTTTCGCCCTGATGGCTTCCATTGCTTTTTATGACAAACAAGCATCTAATGAATACTTTGAGCCTTTTTTCCAAATCATAGCCCGTGAAGCAATTGACGAAAGAAACTTTGTCAAAAAAGCGGTAAATTGGGCGTTACGCCAAATCGGAAAACGTAATCGCGCTTTACAATCCAGAGCGATAGAGATCGCCCGTCAGATATCTATCTTAGATTCAAAAGCCGCGCGCTGGATTGCTAAAGATGCCTTGCGCGAACTAACCTCTAAAACCCTATCCTCATGAGTGAATGACCTATGACTGAATTTGAAGCAATCATTGGATTAGAAACCCACATCCAGCTGAATACTACAACAAAAATATTTTGTTCCTGCAAAGCAGATTCCTGGAATGATCCACCCAATACAAACATCTGCCCGGTCTGTTGCGGATTACCCGGCGTTCTACCCGTTCTAAACAAAGCAGCGGTTGAAAAAGCTGTCCTTCTCGCGGCTGCCATGCATGCAGAAATTCAGCCTATTTCTTACTTTGATCGCAAAAATTATTTCTACCCAGACTTGCCAAAAGGTTATCAAATCAGTCAATACAATATGCCCGTTGCACGCGGCGGCTATTTAGAATTGCCCATGCCTGATGGAACCATAAAAACGGTTGCGATCCATAAACTCCATCTTGAAGAAGATGCGGGAAAAACTAAAAACGATTTTGGACGCCGTTTGATCGATTTCAATCGTTGTGGTGTTCCACTGGTCGAAATGGTTACCGCGCCGGATCTTCGTTCTGCTGATGAGGCTGCACAATATTTAATCCGATTACGCCAATTGTTACGGTGGATTGGCATCTCCGAAGCGGACATGGAAAAAGGACATTTACGCTGCGATGCCAACGTCTCCATCCGACCAAAAGGTGCCGATTATCTCAATCCGAAAACTGAAATAAAAAATGTAAACTCAATCGTTGCTGTGCGCGAGGCTATCCAAACAGAAATCAATCGCCAGATCCGAGAAGTTGAGCTGGGACACCACATCGAAGCATGGACTTTAGAATGGGATGAAGATAATGGGGTGTTACGAAAAATGCGCTCTAAAGAAACAGAAGCTGACTATCGTTATTTTCGCGAACCAGATTTATTGCAACTCGTGATCGATGATAGCTGGCGAACCGAGATATTAAAACATTTACCCGAATTACCATTAGAACGGCGCCAGCGATTTATCCAACAATATGGATTGCCCGAATATGATGCCGACATACTCACTAACGAGCGCTCTTTATCGGATTATTTCGAGGCAGCCGTAATCAGCTATCAAGGTGATCCAAAACGGGTTTCGAACTGGCTCATGAATGATGTCTTGCGGTTGATAAACGAGACTGGCATCCCAGCTGCCGAATTAATCATAACACCAGCTTATTTGGCTGAAATCATCAAAATGATTGATGAAAATATCATCAATAATTCAACCGGTAAAGCTTTAATCGACAAGGTGCAAGCGAGCGGAAAATCTCCATCAGCAATCGTTGCCGAAGAGGGTTTAGCAAAAGTGAGCGATACAAACAAGATCGAGGAAATCTGTAAAGCAATCATAATTGAAAACCCTGAAGCAGTGGCAAATTATCGAAAAGGTAAAACCGGATTAATTGGCTGGTTTGTCGGTCAGGTCATGAAGCAAATGGGCGGGAAAGCAGACGCCCAATTAACGCGTCAAATCCTGGAAAACCTTTTGAAGGAATAAAGTGCCCTACTTGTCCGATTGACCTTTGGGTGGGATTTGTGCCATAGCATATTCTGCCAAAGCCGTGATAGTTAAGCTTGGGTTTACACCCGGGTTTGCCGGCACGATAGAGCCATCCACGACATATAGACCCGGATAGTTATGAACCTGGCAATCCAGACCAATAACCCCTTCAGCGCTATTTTTCCCAAATGGCACCCCACCTAACAGATGAGCCGTTAAGGGTGTATTCAAAATGCTCTCATTAACAGCGCCAGCGGGTAAACCATTAATTTTTTCTGCAAAGCGTTGAGTTACATTTGCACCAGTGCTGCTAACCCCTACCACTGCTGCACCCCCTGAATCTGTTATTAAACCACGGCGGAAAAAGGTTAGAAAATGGCGTCCTAATTTTATCCGCAATCGGCTATCTTTGGTTTGCATTACCAACAATATGGTTGTCCTTTGCGCCCATCCCGGCAAAATATAGACCCGCAAAAAATCGATGGGATGGCGTAAGAGCAGAAAGATGGATTTCAATAATCGCAACATTAAAGGCTCATTGCCTGCTACCAATGGAGCAGATAAGTATCGCATCAAAGATGAGCCAGCCGGATATCGCACCGGTTCTACTGCCGTTTCCTCATCTGCTTGAAAAATTGAGGTTATCGCGATGCCCTTGGAATAATCCACCTGACGATTACGGCTCATCGCCCCCAATAGGGATTCGCTGTTGGTACGCACGTTTTCCCCTAAACGTGGGGATATTTTTGGCAACGAATGTGATCGGCTACGACAATGCAAAAGCAATTTCAAAGTACCTAAGGTTCCAGCCGATACAACAATATTATGCGCAAGAAATTGACCCTTTTTTTGCCAGGGGTGAGTGCTAGATCGGACTGTCAAACGATACCGAGCTGCAGAATTGCCTTCTATCGGTTGGATATCGACTACCTCTTGTTCGGCAAGGATTTTCACACCCATCTTTTCGGCGAACCAAAGATAATTCTTGACGAGAGTGTTTTTGGCATTATAGCGACAACCCACCATACATCCACCACAATGATTGCAAGTATTACGGAGCGGTCCTTCACCATTGAAATAAGGATCAGGTAGAGTTGTTCCAGGTTGCAAGCCGCGCGATTCGCCAAACAACACTCCCACTTCACATGCCCGAAAAGTCTCTTTCCGCCCCATTTCTTCTGCAATGGATTGAAGTACTTCATCTGCTTTCCAAAAACGTGGGTTTGTTTCAACTCCAAGCATGCGCTTAGCGATTGTATAATATGGAGTAAGGACTTGTTTCCAATCTGCTAAATCTTTCCAGGCTGGGTTTTCAAACAAGCGCTCATCCGGTTCCATGAGCACATTGGCGTATCCCAAACTTCCACCCCCAACCCCGCTGCCATGCAAAACGAGCACATCCTTAAATAAATTCATCTCAAGGATTCCAAAGCAACGCAAAGCGGGTAGCCATAAATATTTCCAAAATTTCCAATTTGTCGAGGCAAAATCATTATCCTGAAAGCGTTTCCCTTTTTCCAATACCAGGACATCATATCCTTTTTCAGCGAGTCGCATGGCAGCAACACTACCGCCGAAACCAGAGCCAATTACGATAAAATCAAAAATGTCTTCTTTATGCGTTGTATTCATAAAAACCCTTGCCTGTTTTTCGGCCTAAAAAACCAGCTGCCACCATCTTTTTCAGTAAATATGCGGGACGATATTTATCTTCCCCTAAATCCTGCTGAAGGACTTCCATAACCGCTAGGACTACATCTAACCCAATCAGATCAGCGAGTGCAAGTGGTCCCATCGGATGGTTCATTCCTAATTGCATCACCTTGTCTATCGCTTCCTTTTTGGCTACGCCTTCTTGTAATGCAAAAATCGCTTCATTAATCATCGGGCAGAGAATGCGGTTAGAAACAAATCCTGGAGAATCGTCCACCTCGACCGGCTGTTTCCCCATCTTATGACAAACTTCGACTATTTGCATCACTGTATCATCGGATGTTTCTAATCCGCGAATCACTTCAACCAGTTTCATCAGCGGAACAGGGTTCATAAAATGCATGCCGATCACTTGTGCAGGGCGTGCTGTGGCTGCTGCCAATTTGGTGATACTTATCGAGGATGTATTCGATGCTAAGATTGCCTGAGCTTTGGTCAAAGTATCCAATTGATGGAACAAACCGGATTTGAGATCAAACGCTTCTGAAGCCGCCTCGATCACGAGGTCTGCCGCAGAGATATTATCCAGATTTGTTTGAAATACAATCTGTTGTGTTTGAGCAACTTGTTCAGAGGAATATTGCCCTTTTGCGAATAATTTCTCGGCTGAAAGTTGAATATTTTTCTGCGCTTTCTCCAACTGTTGCGGAATAATATCCATAATAGTGACAGGATACCCTGCTGCCGCGGCGACTTGGGCAATCCCGCTTCCCATTGTTCCCGCTCCAATGATAAATATCCTTTGAATCATCTCGCCCTCCTTATTCCTCTTCCAACTCAATTGCCATTGCCACCGCCTCAGCACCACCCAGGCATAAAGAAGCTAAACCACGTTTCATCTGATGCTGTTTTAAGGCATATATCAAGGTAGTCAAAATACGCGCGCCGCTCGCTCCAATCGGATGACCTAACGCAATGGCTCCCCCATGGATATTGACTTTATTCCAATCCCAGCCTAAATCTGCCAATGCTTTTCCATCCGCTAAGACCTGTGCTGCAAAAGCCTCATTAAGCTCGATTAAATCAACTTCCTCTAAACTCCAGTTAATCCGCTTCAATAACGCGGGGATTGCTTGAGCGGGTGCGATGAACAAGTGTTTTGGATCTACCGCCGCTTGCCCATACCCAATGATTCGAGCCAATGGCTTAATTCCCCATTCTTCCGCCTTTTCCCGTGAAGAAACGACCACTGCAGCTGCTCCATCATTCAAGCCCGGGGAGTTACCAGCGGTCACTTTCCCATCTGCCTGAAATGCTGGTTTTAACTTGGATAATGTCTCTATAGATGTGTCTCTGCGCGGCGTTTCATCCGTATCAAATATAAGCGGCTGCTCTTTCTTCGATGGGATTGCAACAGGCACAATTTCATTTTTGAACCAGCCCTGGTCTATAGCCTGGATGGCTTTCTGATGACTACTCAGGGCAAATTCATCCATCGCTTCTCTTGAGATAGCCCATTCATCCGCAATGAATTCAGCCGCATTACCCATCCCCCAATTTTCAAATGGATCCCATAAGCCATCATTCAATAAGGCATCCACGAGTTGCGTATGTCCAAAACGCAATTCTCCACTGCGTCCATGGACAAGATAAGGGGCTCGGCTCATGCTTTCCATCCCACCGGCGACAAACAAATCACCTTCCCCGGCATGGATTGCCTGCGCCGCTAACATAACGGCTTTCAACCCAGAGCCGCACACTTTGTTTATGGTCGTTGCCCCAACACTAACCGGCAACCCCGCATGGATGGCAGCCTGGCGGGCAGGATTCTGACCTAATCCTGCGGAAACGACATTCCCCATTAACACTTCATCTATTTGAGAAAGATCGGGTAAATTCGCCCGATTAACCGCTGCCTCGATGACAATTGCCCCCAATTGTGTGGCTTTGAATCCACTTAAACTCCCCTGAAATCTTCCGCTTGGCGTCCTCACCGCACTTAGTATCACCGCCTCATTTGCTTGGCTTGGCATACTTTTCCTCCTTTATAAAAATCCAAACACATAACTTTAGGAGATCCATTACTCCTCCTGAAAAATCCCTCACCGATTTTTCAGTTGTTTTATCAGGAACGGATTTAATATTTTAATTTTTCCCAAGCACTTTTTATCCGTGCATAACTTTCCTCCAATCCTTCCGGTAAAACCCGCACTCCCCCGACAGTGGACATAAAATTGGTATCGCCATTCCAGCGTGGGACTATGTGCATGTGGATATGATCTGCAATCCCCGCACCAGCCGACTCGCCAATATTCATTCCGACATTAAACCCTTGCGGACAATAGACCTCTTTCAATACCAAGATTGCCCGATTGACAATTTCCATCAGTTCCGTTCGAGTGCTGGTATCCAAATCGGATAACAGCGCGGTATGCTGATAAGGGACAACCATGAGATGTCCGCTTGTATATGGATAACGATTGAGAATTGTGAAACTTTTTTCGCCGCGAAATACAATTAAATTTTCTGGGCTATCCTCCTGTTGAACTGCTTCACAAAAAACACAACCTCTTTCACGACGTGGTTTTTGAATATATTTCATTCGCCATGGTGACCAAATATAATGGAACATTGTGCTATTACCTGTTATTTGATTTCATTTTATTTTACCTTCTTTTTCCCGCTCCCGCAGAATAATGATTGAAAAACTTCTTCAACAATGGGGAAGCCTGTGGCTTTGTCAATATATCTGGTTCCAGGAATTATTCTTATAGATGAAATTCTTTTATGCCTTATCTCTATCTATAAGCAAAATCAATTCTGATAATGGATAGTTTGTGCCTGGTTCTTTCTGTTCCTTTATATCAGTTTGTTTTATAATCCCATTATAGATTGGACGATTAAGGCAATGCAATTTACCTTCCCTACAACGATAAATTGGACAGTCAGTGAACTCACCCATTATTTGCGAGAGTTATTTTCTACCTCAATGGAACTGCAAGATTTATGGGTGACTGGCGAAGTATCGAATGCTACTCGATCTTCCGCCGGGCACTTCTATTTCACCCTGAAGGATAACGCTGCATCGATCCGCTGCGTGATGTGGAAGCAGCAATTCATCAGTCAACACTATCTTCCCAAAGACGGGGAATTACTGCAAGTCCATGGTTACATTGATATTTATCCGCCAAACGGTGTTTATCAACTTTATGCAGATCGGTTTTCACCATTAGGTGCTGGCTTGCTATTTCAAGAGTTTATCCGTTTAAAAAATAAATTGGAACAAGAAGGTTTATTTGATGTTGAACGGAAGAAAAGCATCCCCAGCCACCCTAAACGGATTGGCATTGTCACAAGTTTAGCTGCAGCTGCATTGCAAGATATTCTCAATACCTTACGGCGCCGCTACCCTCTGGCAGAGGTGATCCTCGCTCCCGCATTAGTCCAAGGAGAGGACGCACCACAAAGCTTGATCCACGCTCTGCGATTACTTGATCAACAAATCAAACCCGATGTAATCATCTTGGCACGTGGTGGTGGCTCTATCGAAGATTTATGGGCATTTAATGATGAACAGCTTGTGCGCGTCATAGCATCACTCGAAACACCAATCGTGACCGGAATTGGTCACGAGACCGATTTTACCTTAGCGGATTTCGCCAGCGATTTACGTGCCCCAACCCCAACCGCGGCAGCTGAACTCGTCACACCCAATATAACCGATCTGAAAGCAGCATTAACCACACAAGTACAACGCCTAAACCAGGCAGCTCAAATCCAAATCTATCAATTCAAACATGCCTATCAAACAATCCGCCATCGATTGGAGCTGATCAGCCCGCAAAACCGCATTCGAATCGCGCGCCAACGATTGGATGAGATCCAGCATCTCCTCCAGATTAATGCCCAACATTCTCTCCAACACCGGGCAAACCTTTTACAATCCATCTCTCAGCACCTGTTTACGCTGAATCCCCAGAACATCCTCTCCCATGGATACGCGATCTTGCAATCCTCTGATGGGGCATTAATTCGTTCAATCAACCAGGTTCAAATTGGTGAAACCGTAGGAGTAAAATTAACCGATGGCGACTTGGATGCTATTGTCAAAAACATTTATCCATAAAGGATTGATATGGTAGAAAAGAAAAAACAAGGATCCGATTTGAGACCGAATTCGAGTCCGCTCAATAATCAAGCCAACGACTCGGAACTGGAAAAATTGTCATTTGAAGAAGCCCTGACAGAATTAGAACAAATCGTAACAGATTTGGAAAGCGGATCGTATACCCTGGAGGAAACACTCCGCTCTTTCCAACGCGGACAAAGATTAGCTCAACATTGTGCGCGGTTGCTGGAAAAGGCAGATTTAATCATCAAACAAATCTCCACTGAAACTGGAGACGAATCTATACCAGACCTGCAATAATCATTTCGGAATAAAATCGAGCACTAATATTTGAAAAGGGATTAATTTCCTTTGCGCACATTCACAAACTGAACGTATAATATTATGCAGCAAACAAGGAACTTATGGATCTCTTTCGAAACTACGCGCTGATTTGTGGCGGAATTGCCTGGTTTATTGCTCAAACCCTCAAGGTTCCCATTGAGTACCTTCGCACCCATAAATGGAATTGGGCGTTATTGTTCCATGCCGGCGGAATGCCAAGTTCCCATTCGGCATTGGTAACCGGTGTGGCACATGCTTGTGGTTTATTCTTTGGCTTTAATTCACCAGAATTTGCCATTGCAGCCACACTTGCGGTTGTGGTCGTTTACGATGCGACAGGGATTCGCCGACAAGCTGGAAAGCATGCTGAATTGATAAACGCCATGATCGACGATCTGGCTAGCGGTCACCCTCTTAAGGAAGAACAATTACGTGAAGTGTTAGGGCACACCCCTATGGAAGCTTTAGCGGGGGTAATCCTTGGTATCGTGACTGCTCAGTTGGGTTGGTTGTATTGGCGTTAATCCGGCTATCTTGCGGTTATTTTTTGCTTTAACAAAATAAACCCACTGCGAATCTCCCTGTTCCCAAATATCCAACCTAATCCTAGATAAACGAATGCCCCGAAGACGATCCCGCCTAGCGTAACCAGTGCAGCATGACGGTGTATCGTAACCCCCATCCACCAAAATAATACAACAAGCATACCTATACTGGCAACCGTTGCTTGAATGATCGCAATTAATAATGAGCGTCCTTCTAAGCCCCCAATTTTATAGCGCATCAACAAGATTAACCCAAGCATTTCCAATGCAGTAGCTACCGAATTCGCCAAAGCTAATCCACCATGCGGCATCCATCCTAAGTTGAGAAACCAATTTGAAAATAAGAAACTCAAAATAACATTCAAACCCATTGCAACCGTCCCTACTAGCACAGGAGTACGTGTATCATGCATCGCGTAAAACGCACGCGCCAATATTTCAACGATACAATGCCCCACTAAACCAGCAGCATACCAGAGCAATGCCCAAGCGACAAGTTGGGTGGAATGTGCCGTGAAAGCACCCCTTTGGTAAAGCAAAATTATGATCGGCTGCCTTAAAACCATTAAACCGATTGAGGCGGGGATAGCAAGCATGAGAATGCCGCGCAGGCTAGAAACCAAAGTAGAGCGGAATTCATCCATTTTCCCTAATGCAAATTGGGAAGATAAAGTGGGCAATGCGGCAATCGCAACCGACTGTGCAATCGCAGCTTGTGGCATAAGCATAAGGGTAAATGCCAATACCACCCCAGTTACACTGCCTTCTGGCAAAGTGGAAGCAATCCGTGTGTTGACCCAAAAATTGAGTTGCACAACCGCCACTCCGATTAAGCGGGGCGCGAATAAACGAAAAACCTCCCGCACCTCTGGCATCTGGAATCCTAATTCTCGAAAATATCTCCCTTTTAACCGTATTAGTGCGGGAAGTTGTAAGCCCAGGTGAAACGCGGATCCAATCACAACACCCCAAGCCAATCCATCGATACCCATCTTGGGAGAAAGCAGCAAAACCCCAAAGATCATCCCTATTTGATACATGGAAGGTGTCAGGGCAGGAATGAAAAAAATTTGATGAGAATTTAATATCCCCATCACCAATCCGCTTAACGAAAATAAAATTGCGGATGGCAGCATCAGTCGTAATAAATGAATCGTTTGGGCTTCTTTCAATGGGTTTAAGGCGAATCCCGGTGCTAAAACATAACGTACAATTTGGGGCGCCAACCACCAGGAGAGAAACCCTAGCAATCCCAAGATCAACAGCACCAGATTGGCAATTGCAGATGCAAGCCGCCACGCTTTTTCATGTTCGCCTTTGACTAACAAACCACTGAAAGTGGGTATAAAAGCACTCGCGAGGGCACCACCCGCCACAAGGTTAAAGAGAGTTTCCGATACCCGATTAGCAGCATTGAAAGCCTCCATGTCCGTTCCAGTGCCAAACGCTCGAGCAACTAATATCTGACGTAACAAGCCGGTTAAGCTGCTCATTACAAAAGCAATCATCACAGTACTGGCTGCTTTGGCAACTTGATAGGAAGCGGAGCGTGGCGGGTTTTGCATGTGCTTGCATTATACAAGATAAATCCCGATGAAAAAGCATAATTCGTAAAACCTTGACATAGAACAATTGTTCATTTATCATAGCTTCATGCTTTATCTTTCCCCCGCACAGATGTCGTCCTTTCAAATCCAAGTATGGAATGTCGTCTGCCAAATACCCTCCGGTAAAGTGGCGACCTATGGACAAATTGCCCACCATCTTACCCCTCCTCCAGGAGTAGCACTGGATGCCTATTTAAAATTTGGCGCCCGTTGGGTTGGAACAGCGCTTGCTAAATGTCCTGATGATGTCCCTTGGCAGCGTGTTATCAATGCAAAAGGGAAAATTAGTTTACGCGAAAACGGAGCGTTACAACGATTGTTGCTCGAATCGGAAGGTGTTTGCTTCGATCAGAATCAGAAAATTGACATAAAACGGTTTGGATGGGAGGGCTAATGAAGACATTAAATCGCTGTGGTTGGGAGATCAGTGATCCGTTATATATCCAATATCATGACACGGAGTGGGGCGTCCCTGTTTATGATGATAAAAAGCTTTTTGAATTTCTGATCTTAGAAGGTTTTCAAGCTGGACTAAGTTGGATCACAATTCTGCGGAAAAGAGAATCGTTCCGAAAAGCCTTCGCCAATTTTGACCCAGAAGGCGTAGCGAAGTTTGGCGAAATGGAGATCAATGGACTGATGCTAAATAACGGCATTATTCGCAATCGCCAAAAAATTGAGGCAGCTATCACAAACGCCCGCGCTTTTCTCCATATCCAAGAGCAATTTGGCAGTTTTTCGACCTATATGTGGCAATTTGTGGATGGCAAACCGATTATCAACACCTGGCATGATCTCGCTGAAATTCCCGCGCAAACCGAATTATCGGAAAAATTAAGCCGCGACCTCAAACAACGCGGTTTTCGATTTGTTGGTCCTACCATCGTTTATGCCCACATGCAGGCAGTGGGTATGGTCAATGACCATCTTGTGCATTGTTTTCGCTATTCACAACTCAATACGGTGTGATACAATTCGCCCGTTCGCTGATTGAAAATGTATCTTCCGATTAAATCAGCGAGAGCCGGATACGCCGCTTCCGGCTCTCTCTAAGGAGGAGAAGAAGAGAAATCGCCCTTCGATGATTAGTTTACCAGAGATAAGGATTTCTTGCTTGACGCTAAGTATACGATTACCCTACGCTATCCCAACAATTTTGTATAGAATCGTCGCAAAACGAACTTTTTTACAGGATAACCATGTACATGATGAACCAAAACGATGCTGTTAAAAGTTATCACCTTTCGCCTCTGCAAAAACCATGCCCGCGACTTGGGCTTAATTGATGCCGTAACAAATTATTAAGATAGAAATGGAAAGAAAAATGAAATCCCATCATTTACCATCATCAGGCAATGCAATGCTCTTAGAGACCAATCCAACCCCTCTCGGGAGTTTGATCTTATCAGCCAGCGCAAATGGTTTGATCGGTCTTGATTTTCAAGCCGATCTCAGTGTCGTTGAGCAAAATTTTATAGAGAAAGGGTTTACCATCATCAAAGGGGAAAATCCCCTATTAGAAAAAACGCAGCTAGAACTCTTGGAATATTTTTCTGGAAGTAGAAAACAGTTTTCTATACCGATTGACTGGAGTGTTCTCCCTGCTTTTCAAGCCAAAGTATTAAAAGCAACCCTTACGATTCCCTTTGGTTCTACACGGACATACGCAGAAATTGCCCAGCAAATCGGGCATCCAGGTGCAGCCCGTGCCGTCGGCCAGGCTGAGGCGAAAAATCCGATCCCGATTATTATCCCTTGCCATCGTGTTATAGGCAGTGATGGGAAATTACACGGCTATGGTGCTCCAGGTGGGGTGCAAACCAAAGCATTTTTGCTCCAACACGAAGGAGCCTTATGAAGCCAAAGGATTGGGCAGCGTTCATCTTACTTGGTTTAGTATGGGGTACATCTTTTTTATGGATAAAAATCGCCGTAAAAGAGATTGGGCCATTATTGCTCGTTTCCTTGCGGTTATTGATCGGTATTTTAGGATTGCTGGTTTATGTGGGATGGACAAAGCCAAAATTTCCCCTCGATCGTCAAACCTGGATTCAACTGACCATTTTAGGGTTAATCAATAACGCCATCCCCTATCTTTTAATTTCTTGGGGTGAAATTTATATTGATTCAGCAGTCGCTGCCATTCTCAATAGCACTGCTCCACTATTTACAATGGTTCTGGCTCACTTCTTCTTAACCGATGATCCAATGACAAGTAAACGTGTCATTGCCTTATTCATCGGATTTCTAGGGATTGTGATTCTAATGGAAAGAGATTTGAATGGGGTATTGGTGCGCGGTGTGTTAGGCCAACTGGCTGTTCTAACCGCAGCCGTGTTTTACGCAATCAGCAGTATCTATGCCCGCCGCATTACCAGCGATCAACCCGCCGCCATTCGTGCCATCATGCCCCTCATCGGTGCGGATATCCTGGTTTGGATGATCACACCCATTGCCGAACATCCTATTGTCTTACCTACCCTTCCGATAACATGGCTAGCGGTGATCTGGCTGGGGATTATGGGTGTTTCGCTCGCCTATATTCTCTATTTTTATTTATTACATTCCGTTGGCCCGACTCGTACTGTGTTGGTTACATACGTTTTTCCCCTTGTGGGTGTCATCCTTGGCGTGCTCTTTTTGGGTGAAACATTGGATTGGAATCTGATTGTAGGCGGCTTAATGGTCATCGGTGGAATTGTATTGGTAAATCGCCAATAATCTTGTAGGTTAGGTTTCCATACCCGACGATTTGTAGTAGGCCGGGTTTCCATACCCGACCATCCGTCTCACATAATCCCTAAAATGAATTTCGGTACCCAAGCTGGTAATGCGAAATTTATTTCGCACACTCTAGACCCGTAGGTTAGATTTCCATACCCAACGATGAAAACGGCGGGTAAGAAACCCGCCCCACATCTTAAAATGTAAATTTACCAATTTAGCTTTTTACTGGGGATTATTTTTTGCTAATCAAGGGCAAAAAGACCTTTGTCCACCATTCATCTGCACCAATATCAAATCCCAAACCATTGGGGCGTTCGTCTCCATCAATATCTCTATCAATATCCGTGCCAAACCCATGATCAATAGCTGGCGAGATGGAACTTAAATGATAACCATCGCTCAGTAAAATTGGCTCTGCCTCGATAGCATTCGTGCCAGTGAATACATTCGAGCCATTTCTCCAAAACAAATTATTCCTTCCAAAAAGGCTAATACTCCCATCTTCATCCACTCCTCGAGCATTATAGGCAATCAAATTATTGGTTATGGTAAAGACCGAGTTATACTTACTACTGATTGCTGCTCCACTATTTGTCACAATGGTATTGTGAATCAATTCTAATTGGGAATTCCTAATATCCATTGCATCCCCTTGGTTATGCATAATTACATTGTTGATAAATTCACTCCGTATCGTATTCCCAGAAATGATGATTGCACTGCTAGAATGATTATTCGTGATAAAGTTCCTACTTGCGTCCAGGTTAGCCTGATCTATTTCCATTCCTCCACCATAACCAGATGTATTTTCGGATATAACATTAGAAATCATGGAGACGGTTATGTTCTGAGTCACCTCAACTCCCCCACCTCCGTATGTAGCAGTATTACTGATAATTTCATTATCCATTAGAGTTACTACCCTTTTGATTTCCCCACTGATATAAATGCCTCCCCCATAAAATGTAGCAACATTATTTTCAATACGATTGCTGCTAATCCAAGGGGCACTCCCCGAGATATAAATACCTCCCCCATTGTTAATACTTCCGTGAGCATATCCATTGCGAATAATAAATCCATCTAAGGTTGGTGAATAATCGCCGAGCATCGCCACCACCTGCCGCGCTCGTTCTCCATCCAGAATCGTTGGGTATAACATTGAATTGTGAATTGGAGGTGAACTTTCCCCTCCATCCCATCCCCCCATGACGGCAATGGTTTTTGTCAATGTTATTACAGAAGTTCCTGTGTTGGTATAGATTCCGCTCGCCACATGTATTGTGTCTTTTTCTTGCGCCTTATAGATAGCATGTTGAATTGTGCGACAAGGATCAGTTTGGTATTTACAATCATTAATCAGATATAAGCCACCTAACGGTATCTCATCTCTCCCCAGTGGTGATACAAATAAATCAGCAGATACTGCTTCTGCTGAGAAACGAACTAAACCTGAAATGAGTCCAATAATCATTCCGAATCCTGTCCCTAACGCCCAGATTATCCCTCTCATTTTCATCCTCCCTTCTGTTAATTTATTTCCAGCAGAGAATGGTATGGTCTATCATCAAAAATCATTGTATATGTAATATAGCAAATTTTTATAAAAAACACAACTTTTTATTGCTTTTTGATTATGCCTCTTATCTCCATTCTTTTGATTTTCATATTTAAGCTTATTCCTGCCTTTCTGCATGTATAATCAAATTATGTTCTATTTGGATTGCTAAAAAAACATTTTCACTTTCATTCCAAGGAGGTTTTCATGCCTGAGGCTGTTATTGTCGATGCCATTCGCACTCCAGTCGGCGCATTAGGAGGTGTCCTTGCCTCCGTTCGTCCGGATGATTTAGCGGCTCATGTACTTAAAGCAATTTTAGACCGTAACCAGCTTGACCCAACTTTAGTTGAAGAGGTTTATTTGGGTTGTGCCAACCAAGCTGGTGAGGATAACCGTAATGTCGCCAGGATGGCGCTACTATTGGCTGGCTTTCCAGTGCAGGTAGCTGGTGTGACTTTCAATCGTTTATGTGCATCGGGTTTAAATGCTGTCAATCAAGCTGCTCGGGCAATCAAAGCGGGTGAAGGGGATATTTTCATTGCCGGTGGAGTCGAAAGCATGTCACGAGCACCGTATTCCCTCCCGAAAGCAGAAAAACCATTTGCCTTTGGCAACCTGACAGCCTGGGACACCGCTTTAGGATGGCGCTACCCAAACCCAAAAATGCAGGAGCTTTACGGTATCGAATCGATGGGCGAAACTGCGGAAAATATTTATGAACAAATGCCAGACCTTACCCGCGAGAAACAAGATTTTTTCGCTTTTACAAGCCATCAAAGGGCAATCGCAGCTATCGACAGTGGTAAATTTGCAGAAGAGATCATACCTGTTCCAATTAAACCACCCAAAGGAGATCCATTCTTTGTAACCACAGACGAACGCCCGCGTCGTGACACCACTCTAGAAAGCCTCGCTCGCCTAAAACCAGCTTTTCGTCCCAATGGTAGTGTTACTGCTGGGAATTCCTCGGGATTAAACGATGGCGCAGCAGCATTGCTGCTCATGGATGCCGAAAAAGCAAAACAACTGGGATACAAACCATTAGTACGGATTGTGGCTAGCGCAGCAGCAGGCGTTAATCCACGCACGATGGGTCTCGGTCCAATCCCCGCCACCCGAAAAGCCCTTCAGCGAGCTGGCATTACCATCGATGACATCCAACTCGTTGAACTTAATGAAGCCTTTGCAGTACAAGCTCTAGCGGTTATGAAAGAATTAGGGCTCCGTCATGAAATTACCAATGTCAATGGTGGGGCAATCGCTCTTGGTCATCCGCTTGGATGTTCTGGTGCCCGGATTTTGACCACCCTGATCCATGAAATGCGACGGCGGGCTCCCAATGCGGCTCGCCCATTTTATGGACTAGCAACCCTTTGTGTGGGTGTTGGTCAGGGAGAAGCCACTATCGTCGAGTGGATCGGGGATTAAATTGCGCGCGCTCGTCACGGGTGCCACCGGTTTTATCGGCTCTAATCTCTGCCGTGCTTTAGTCGAGCATGGTTATTCGGTGCGTGCTTTCCACCGTCCAACCAGCAATCTGGCCATATTAAAGGGGTTGGAAATCGAAACCGTTGCTGGAGATATTACCGACCTCGAAAGTTTAAAAGTGGCAATGCAAGGGATAGATGTAGTCTTCCACTGCGCGGCTCAACTTGGGCAAGTGTCTGATCTTTCAATAATGAAACATATTACGGTTAATGGCACTCAAAACGTTATCCAGGCTGCGTTGGAAAATGGTGTACACCGGTTTATTCATACGAGTTCCGTAGCTGCCCTTGGAGTTCCACCTCTCATTAAAACAGGTCAGCCGTATTTATTGGATGAGACCCATACCTGGAATTATCGACCTCGTTGGTGGATGTACGGCTACACGAAGTATTTAGCAGAGCTAGAAATCCAAAAAGCCGTTGCTCAAGGTTTAGATGCCGTTATCGTGAATCCCACCATCGTATTAGGAGCTGGTGATATCCATCGCGTCTCAGGTAATATCATCATTTATCTTGCGCGCCACCACTTGCCAATGGCGGTGGAAGGCGGTGCAAATATTGTCCACATCGCTGATGTTATCGATGGTCACTTGGCTGCCTTGAATTTCGGAAAAACTGGTGAACGCTACATCATCGGCGGTGAGAACCTGACCCATTTTGATTTCCTCTCTCGCATTTCGCAGGTAATCCATCGATCTCCTCCAAAATGGAATCTTCCCGCGAAATTATTAACAACCCTAAACCCTTTGTATTCAGCGGTGGAGAAGCTCAGCCCGCTTCCTATTAGCACCTCTTTGCTGCGATTGGCAGGCCGCTATTTCTATTACGATACCCAAAAAGCACAAAACCAACTGCATTTATCACCACCTCGCTCTATCACAGATGCCATTCAACAATGCTATGATTGGTATGTCGCCCAAGGAGTTTTAACATGACCGAAAGCAAACTTTTATACCTTTCACGCAAAGATGTAGAAAAAGTTGCCTTAGATATTCACACCATCATCCAATTATTGGAAAACGCTTTTCGCGAAAAAGGATATGGGAGGGTGGAAATGCCGCCTAAACCGGGCATTCATCCACGTCCCAATGCTTTCATTCATGCCATGCCCGCTTACATTCCTGCCCTAAATTCTGCAGGGGTAAAATGGGTGAGCGGTTATCCCCAAAATCCATCCAAAGGGTTGCCCTATATCAGCGGTTTGCTGATTCTCAATGACGAAGAAAGTGGGATTCCATACACAGTAATGGATTGTACCTGGATCACTGCCTACCGTACTGCTGCTGCAACAGCAGTCGCTGCAAAATATTTAGCTCGTCCTAACAGTGAAGTGGTGGGTATCCTTGCCTGTGGGGTTCAGGGGCGAACGAACTTAGAAGCGTTGCTAGCCTTATTTCCCATTAAACGGGTTTACGCCTATGATATCATCCCGCAAGCACAAGAGAGATATGTCATAGAAATGAGTCAGAAGTTACATGTAGAAATAATTGGTGTGAAAACAGCCAAAGATGCCGTCATTCAGAGTGACATTGTTATTACATCAGGACCAATATTAATAACCCCCCAGCCAACTATTGAGAAAGATTGGTTACAAGAAGGCGCATTTGCCAGTGCGATGGATTTCGATTCTTACTGGATGAGTGAAGCGCTTATGCAAATGGATAAGTTATCCACAGATGACCTAACCCAATGGGATTATTATCATTCTATTGGTTATTTCAAGACCACTCCTCGACCTTATGCAGATCTAGGTGAGATCGTCATTGGTGCAAAACCAGGCCGCCAGACTGCAACGGAACGGACAATGGCAATGAACCTGGGGTTGGCGATGGATGATATGGCAGTCGCCCCTAGCGTTTATCAGCGCGCAGTGGAATTGGGAATTGGCACCTGGTTGCCCTTGTAGGATAAATTCATTCTCTAAATATACAAGCGATCTTTATCTACTTCTTCACGTAAGATACGCAGCTCCTCCTCTGTTGGAGGCGGATTTTCCTCAATTTTGGTCGCCAGGAGCATTTCAAATGCGGTATTCTCCAGCACCATCTTCACCGTTATGCCAGGTTGAGTGGCCAGCAACATCATTCGTTTTGACTCAGCATCAAACCCCATCACCCCTAAATTAGTCACCACTCGATATGGTCCTGTCCCAGGTGGTAAACCTGCCCGTTCTCTTGCGCCAGGACCATCTAAATAACCGGGAGTCGTAATAAAGTCCACCTTTTCAACAAACCGCTTTTTATCATGACGCATGATTGCGATGGTGCGCCAGCAATGCGACCCCACATCGTTTGCGCCACCACTGCCCGGTAAACGTACTTTGGGATGGTAATAATCTCCAATCACCGTGCTGTTTAGATTGCCATACTGATCAATCTGTGCTCCCCCTAAAAACCCAAATTCCACAAAACCTCTCTGGGCTGTCTCCACAATATCACAAATACCCGAGGCTGCAACAGCTCGATGGAATGTGTTCTCTTCACCAACAGCAATTGGGATGCGCTCCAAAATTGCTCCCGTTCCGCCAAACTCAAAAATCGGCACTAAATGAGGCGCATGCATGCGCTGTGCTAATGCAGCCGCCAAGAGCGGAATGCCTGTGCCAATAAAAGCAGTGGTTGAATCAGGCATCAGGCGTGCCGCGGTGCAAATGAGCAATTCGGTCGGGTTATAAGGGATATCAACTCTATTCTCCACTTTAAACCTCCCGTCCTGCATAACGCAATTTCTCTAATCGATCCCTACCAATGAGATCTAAATATGCCTGATGGTGCGGCACATCAAAAACATACCGTTGAAAATACTGTTGGGCACTTTCTTCATTTTCAGCAGCTTTGACCCATTCGCGAATTTTTTCTTCATCCCGACGATAAACATAGCACATCTCACCCGGATGGGATCCATAAGGAGCTTCGACAACCGCATCCACTAAATAATAAGGGATAATGGTACGGTTAGGATGGCTGCGGATAACTTCCTCATCGACGATTTCTTCGGTACTGATAATTAAGCGCTTCGATGCACGCGCCATCTCTGCTGAAAAACCGCTAATGCCGTCAATTTGAGCATTCCCATATTTATCGGCGCGGTGAACATGAATTAATCCAACATCGAGAATTAATGCGGGCAAAAGAGCAATAGGCTTACCAGTAAAGGGATCTTCCACCACTTTTGCGGCACTATATTTTAATGTATCGCTACCCAAGCTGGATCGGACAGGAATAAATGGAACCCCCATAGCAGCGGCTTTAAAACGCCAGGCAATGGAGGCGTTACTCCAATCGGCGAAAGAAGTAATTGCCCCGCTCTCAATCTCACGCCTTAAGCTATTGGAAATGCCATACACCTCTAAACCAATGTAAGTAATATCCACCGCTGAGACGGTATGAGCAGCCAGCAACATGTCTAATTCCATGACCCCCTGCCCCGCTAAACGTAAATTGCGTTTCTTCTGGCGGATAATTTCCCGCACTAGGGACATCGGACATCGTACTGTCCCATACAGTTCTGTGCCGATATAATCCCCATCATGAACAAAACGGCTCACCGCTTCCGCTTCGCTCATCCTTTTGTCGACTAATGCTTTCGTTTTATTGCGATTCCATTCTCGAAAGGCATCAATGTCAGGTGGTTGGATCAAGGCACCAATCCCAGATTGAATTACATTCATTGCGCCCTCCTTTGGCAATAATTATCCACTTTACATAATGACATTCTGCTAATTTCGACTCATTTACACCTCCAGGAATATGCTACTTGGCGAAGTCTCTTAAACAATATGCACCTAAACCATTGCCATCATTTACCCAGCGACGGCATGAATAAAATCAGCGAATAGACCATAAGCAGTGGTGTCAGGACTGGGATCTTGTTCGAATACTGTTAACAACCCTAATACATCCGTTTCAAATTGAACCACACTGGATGTACCATTCACATTGAACAAAGGAGAATCGACCGGCACTTTTTGAGGGGCGACCCTGGCACGGACGACTTTGCCATCCCGCCAGGCACTGCAAACTAATTTCCAGCGCTTCCCCTCCTGCTTAGCTTCCTCAACTGCCTTTAAGTCAATTCCCCGAATCCCCTCCCGTTCAACATCTTGCGGTTTTAAGGGATACTCCATTAAAACGGATGCCAGTGCCGCTAATTTGATCGCTGCGTCCCAGCCATCGATATCTCCGCTTGGATCGGTTTCGGCAATGCCAATACTTTGGGCATAACGCACCGCATCATCAAAACTTTCTCCATTTTCCATACGGGTCAGTATAAGGTTGGTGGTGGAATTCAAAATCCCGTAAATGCGCAACAATTGCGCAGCGGGGAGTGTCTCCCGATAAAGCGAGAATATTGGTGCACCATCCATTACGGTTGATTCAAAATAAAACTTCCGCCCTTTTTGTCTTGCTAATTCGGTCAATTCAAAATAGGCATGAACGACTGGCCCCTTATTAGCAGTAATTGCGTGCATACCTAAATTAAGGGCAGCGCGGATATGGTCAATTGCTGGTTGACCAGTATCATAATTTACCGGCGAGTTTTCAAATAAGACATTCGCCTGGCAGGATGAAAGAAATTCCTCATTATTATGTACAGTAATTTTCGATATTTCATTTAATGTGCCCTTTTGCCGAACAATTTCAATGGCACGATTCAAATCCAAGCCTTCTTTAGAAATTGCTATTCCATGGCGGGCGGTCGCAATTCCATTGACCTGGAATGTGATACCATAACGATCACGGAGCTCCATCTCTTTGCGCAATAACAAACGGGCTAATGCCTGTCCTACATTTCCAAAACCGATGAAAGCTAATTTAACTTCTGGCATAGTTCACTCCATGCATTTAAATTAAAGGCCAGGGGTAAGGCCTTCGATCTTGTGGTGGATATGGGAAAACTGGATTATGGAGAAGATTTCTCGCCCGCTCTGCGAGCGCTTCAGTTTCCGGAGGAGATAAATAATTATTCAATTCCATCAACAAAGAGTTTGAATTCTTCAATTCATTTGTAAAATTTTCTAGGTCCTGCACTAACGGAGAGGGAATCGGCTGCCCAGCGAAATCCCAAATTACCGTGCGTAGTTTATCTTCAACATGAAAACAGATACCATGGTCTATACAACGAATATCCCCATGATGGTCTACCAAAATATGACTACCTTTGCGATCTGCATTATTAACTAACAAATCAAAAACCGCAACTGGCTTTAGCCTCTGCCGTTCTTGTTCATTGAAGGTGAAGTAATGATAATCCGGGTCGTGTTCCACATAGAGTTGCAGCATCCCGGCACCATAGGGAGCATCTTTGCGAAAAACCGTTGGCGGTACTAAATCCCATCCCAAAGCCTGGCTAACGAGAAACGCAGCTACCTCTCGTTTTGCTAGAGAGCGTGGTGGGAAATCCCATAAAGGTCGTTCACCCCGAATCGGCTTATAAACTACCTGAAACGTTTTCCCTTCCCAAATTGCATTGAGAAAAAAGGTTGAATTGGTTCCCCAAATGAATTCCCCCTCCAACATTAATTCTGCTTTCCTAAGCACCTCTAAAATTTGTGTATCGACCATAATAGTTAATGCATTAATCATGCCGGTGACCATTTTTCTTTGGACAGATGTGCCCTTCCGGCTCCATTGGTTCTCCACATTGCGGACAAATCGGCCTTCCGCGTGCGGCGACCTCCAAACCCCATTCACACATCGCCCGCATCTGATCACGGGTACACCAAAATCGGACAACACTAGCAGAATTAGGATCTGCTTCCTCGGGTAACAATTCGCGTGCGACCAATACCACGAGGTCATTTTCCGAATCATACCCTAAACCCAGCTCCCCCACGCGAAACAACGGATCAAGCGGTGGTTTGATGTGCATATGAGCTTCATCAAATCCGGATTTTGTTTCTGGTAAATTCGGAAACTTCTTATAGATTTCTTCTAGAAATTGCTCAAAGCCAATAGCCAGACTTTGGATTTGAATTTTTTCAATAATTAATGTAACGGTGCGTTCTTCCTGCCAGCCTTGCAGGTAAAACGTTCGCTTGCCTGGCTGTCCAATCGCATCGGTGGTAATATGCGTTACCGGTCGTAAATCTAATTCGGTTGCAGTCATGAAATTCTCCAAATCGAAACCAAAATTCTTATCACAAAAACCATCAAATAATAAAATTTTTTATTTGGGTATTTTTAGTATACCAGATTCACGGTATGGATTTATCGAGAAAAAGCAATTTCCATTAACATCATTCATCCCACTTGCTTTGCCAAAAAGCTCATCAAATTTGGATCGTGGTTAAATGTCAACAAACGCGCTCCTTGTGCATCCAAGTGCACTACAGTGATTGAAGCTAGCCCAATGGTCAACCGTTGATAAGCCTCTATTGGCATGCTCAAAAAATGGGCAGCCGCTAATTTAATTGGATCCGCATGAGATACACATACCACCCAATCTTTACTCTCAAATTTTGCAGCAATATCACGAATTGTGCGCGATATCCGATATTGCGCCTCAATGATCGTCTCCCCATTGGGAAAGCGCATCCAGGCCGGGTTGCATTGCACCACTTTCCAAAGTTTGGTACGGTACAATTCCTTGAGTGACCGCCCTTGCCAATCACCATAGTCTATTTCAATTAACCCATCATGGGGTGTCACAGTAAGGTTATTTTGTTCTGCAATCGGTTGAGCGGTCTCCATGGCTCGCTCTAGCGGACTGCTGTAAATCGCCTTAAGCGGAATTCCTGCTAATGCGCTTGCGAGCCTTTGCGCCTGCTGCTTGCCAGAGGCATTGAGGTGCACATCTGCCAGGCGCCCCGCGAGACGCTTCTTTCCAGAAAAATCGTTTTCTGCATGCCGGATCAACAATACAAATGTCATTTATCCATCCCGAAAACCAGATGGTTGATGTTTGCGTTTGATTTCCTGAATCGTATCATGGCTTAATTCAGGGATTTCTTGGGTCTGACTTATACCCAACGCCTCCCGTTGTGCTCGCCGCCAACGTTCTAACCGTTCCATCACTTGCGCTTCATAGCCCTGATTAGAACCGCGATAAAAATAGGTTCCCAGAAGCGATTTAGGGAGATACTGTTGCGGAATAAAATGATCCTGTGCTTCATGGGGATATTGATAGCCCACTCCATGACCCAAAGCCTGGCGGTCGCGTGAATCATCCTGCAAGTGTTGCGGAACCGCAGTAATACCTTCTTGTTCAATGAGCTGAAAAGCTTTGAAGTAAGCAGTAGCGCTATTGGATTTTGGAGCAGTGGCGAGATAGAGGGTTGCTTCCACTAATGGATAGACCCCCTCTGGTAAACCAATATAATCAAATGCCTGAGCCGCGCTTGTTGCAACCACCAACCCAAGCGGGTCAGCTAACCCAATATCTTCTCCTGCCAAAATAATCAAACGGCGTAAGATAAAGCGCGGATCCTCGCCAGCATAAAGCATTTTTGCTAACCAGTACAATGCTGCATCCGGATCCGAACCGCGCACCGATTTAATAAAAGCGGAAATGGTATCATAATGAGCGTCTCCATCCTTATCATACAAGACCGCCCGGCGCTGAATCGATTCCTGGGCAATTTGTAAAGTGATCCGAATTTCACCCTTTTCATCCTCAGGTGTGCTTTCCACTGCCAGTTCCAGGGCGTTCAACGCATTACGCGCATCTCCCCCAGCGACGCGTATGAGATGCTCTAAGGCATCCTCTTCCAAAACGATCTTTCTTTTTCCATAGCCTCGTTCTGGGTCTGCTAACGCCCGCTCAATAATGGTACGGATATGTCGATCTTCTAATGGTCGCAATTGAAAAATACGTGAGCGTGAGACTAAAGCGCCAATCACTTCAAAATAGGGGTTTTCGGTGGTTGCCCCAATCAAGGTAATGGTTCCGTTTTCCACATGCGGCAGTAGTGCATCTTGTTGGGCTTTATTCCAGCGATGCACTTCGTCTACAAACAAGATCGTCCGTTTGTGATATAACTTTCGGCGCTCTAATGCTGCATCAATCACCGTTTTGAGCTCCGCTTTACCAGCTAACACAGCCGAAAGGGTTTCGAAATGGGATTTTGTTTGATTGGCAATCACCATCGCTAAGGTGGTCTTCCCACTTCCAGGCGGTCCCCACAAAATAATTGAGGAAAACAACCGATCTGCTTCAATAGATCGTCGTAACAATCGACCTGGTCCGATAATTTCTTCTTGCCCGACAAATTCATCCAAAGTGCGCGGGCGCATACGTGCTGCTAATGGTGCTTCTTCTTTCAAGGATTTCTGATAGGCATGGTCAAAAAGGTCCATCATCCCTCGAATTTCGCTAACATATCATACAACATAACTCCAGCAGCAACAGCGAGGTTCAGAGATGAGACCCTTCCATGTTGTGGGATAAAGAGAAGTTCATGACATGCATCCCGTTGTGGTTGAGTTAGACCCAAACGCTCACTTCCCAACAACAAAATAGATGGTTTGAGATATCGCTTCATCTCGTGAAAATTTTTGGGGGCATGGGCAGAGGTGCCATAAATGGTGTAGTTATTCATAGCAGCCCAATCCATCATCGCTTGAAAAGAAGTTCGGATCACAGGTATCCAGAAAATCGCGCCCATCGACGCACGGATGCATTCACTTTGATACGGATCTGCCCCCCCATCAATTAATAACAACCCATTTGCCCCAACTGCGTCCATCGTTCGTAAAATGGTGCCGATATTGCCTGGGTCTTGTGGCTCGACTAATCCAACTAACCAATCCTGCCTGGCAACATCCAGCTGATCTAAGGACATTTTTTTAGGTCGAACAACCGCAATAACCCCCTGCGGGTTTTCCTTTTCAGCTAGGGATAAAAACACATCGGTCGTAATGGGATAACAAGGGATATCAGCGGATATTTTTTCAATAATATCTCGAGCCAGTTCGCTTTTCAAGACATCTGGGGCGTAAAACACACTCACCAAACTAGCATACGCACCATTCCGCCACGCTTCGACTGCCTCAATAAAATGCCAAATCCCTTCTACCAGACACAAACCACTTTGGCGTCGTATTTTGGCTTGCTTCAACAAGCGGAGTTCTTTAATTTTCGGATTATTGCGGCTGGAAATACTTTCCATTATCCACGACGGGGAACCCAGGCTAAAACCGTTGTACCTTCGCCGGGAGCAGAGGTGATCTCCACATCTCCCCCCACTTTGCGGGCGCGAATATGCATATTAGATAGCCCATGTCCTAAGGTGATACTCATCTTATGGATATCAAATCCCTCACCATTGTCAGCAATCTCTAACAATATGCGATCCCGGGTTGACCAGAGCCGTACATCCACCCGCCGGGCTCGTGAATGTTTCGCTGCATTCGCTAATGCCTCCTGACAGATATGGAAAAGCGCGGTAGCATGGGATATCGGTAAGCCAACTAATCCATCATCGGGAGCGGTCAACGTTGCCTCAGATAAGGTATTTACCCGATATTCATCTACCAATCGGTTCAAATTCTGGATTAAATTCGTCCCAAATAACTCGCGCGGCCTCAAATCTAAAATATAGGCGCGGATATCTCGAATAGTCTTATTCAAACCGTCAATCGCTTGCAAAATCTTTTGCTTTGCTTGTTGCGGGTCATCCTCTAAAGATATGCGGGCATACTCCAACGCTAATCCCACTCCATAAATAGATTGGATAATACCATCGTGAAGATCCATCCCAATGCGTTCCCGTTCTTCTAAAACCGCCAGACGGCGAGCTTGAGAGTGCAGGATAGCATTTTCAATGGTGATCCCTGCCCATGAACCAATGGAATTCAATAAGCTAATTTGGCGCGTTTCCAATTTCATTTCACTTTCATTGGCTAATACCATCACCGCAACAACCGAACCACGCGCCATTAATGGGATACCCGCCATCCAGCGGCAGCCTTCTTCAAATACCCGTTGGCGGACATAACGGATTTCACGACCAAGATCAAGGCTAAAGCGCGATTTACCCTCCTGAGCAACCTCCCCCACTAAACCCTCGCCAAAACGGAAATGATCACGGGTAAAGAAATTTTCTCCATATTTACCATGATGTAAGGCAAGATGATATTCTTTATTATCCTCCCCTACGAGATAGATTTCTCCACTTTCGACATTCAGATAATCCATGACACTACGCAAGGTTTTATCCAGTATTGCATCGATTTCTAGCGAACTGGTAAGCGCAGTGGCAATGTTATTCACCAATTCTAAATCTTCATTTTGTCGTTGCAGTGCTTCATCCCGCTGAACAATGACTTCGTACATACGGGCATTATTAATCGCGACAGCCGCATAAGCAGCGAGTGTTTCGATAACCCGCTCATCATCTTCTGTAAACTCGGGGAGATCAATTTTATCGGTCAGGTATATTTGCCCCAATAGCTGGTCGCCCAAAATGATCGGCACCCCTAAAAAGGAACGCATTACCGGATGCCAATCAGGAAATCCAACGCTCCGCTCATCTTCCAAGATATTTGCAATGCGAATGGTCTTTCTTTCGTTTTTTAAAGCGCCTAATAAACCTTTTCCGCATGGCAATGCATGCAGATTTTCAAATTGCTCTTTGTCCATCCCAATCGGAATAAACTTGATTAATTTTCCTTCCTCATCAAAGACCCCTAACGCAGCATAGGTTGCATTAACTTCTTCTTTAGCTAATCTAACAATGCGCTCTAAAACAGTTTCTAACGATAATTCACCCACCAATTCCAAACTGGCGTGATGAAGAGAAACTAATCTTTCTTCTAATTGCTCTCTCGTCAGAAATGCCATGGATATACCTTATCGAGTTTATATTTTACACCATTTTTCTCTATTTTCAATCCAATATGCCCATATATATAAAATTCTTATAAAACTATCCAATTAGTGCTGATTTGACGATTATCTTCCTTTACCTGTTGAAAGACCTCTTCTCTTTTTACTTTTGATAGTTTTTGCAAGATGAAAAAGAGTATAAGGTATTCATGAAACCGACCCAAACTTCACGAATAACCGGCTTTTATAATTTAACCGTCTCAGAACGTCTGGAGCAACTGCAAGGATTAGGCTGGCTGGATAGTAGTGATATTCAAATATTGCAAGGATTAAGCAGCCTTACCATTGAACAAGCCAATCATATGGTCGAAAACGTGGTTGGGCTCTATCCATTACCATTTGGCATTGCCCTCAATTTTCTCATCAATGGTCGTGAAGTTCTCATCCCCATGGTCGTTGAAGAACCTTCGGTGATTGCCGGCGCATCTTTTATGGCGAAGTTAGCCCGGGCTGGCGGAGGTTTTCATGCACAAGCCGACCCACCTGTAATGATCGGACAATTGCAAATCCTCGGCTTGACGGACATCCATCATGCGCGCCATAAAATTCTCGAAAACAAAGAAGAATTACTCAAGCAGGCTACCCAGAGCGATCCTTTGTTATCTTCATTGGGCGGAGGAGCGCGTGATCTTGAAGTTCGAGTAATCGAGCACTCCCCAATTGGTCCATTTCTCGTCCTCCACCTTCTCTATGATGTGCGCGATGCCATGGGAGCGAACGCAGTTAATACCGCCATGGAACGTATCGCCCCTCGTGTGGAAGCAATTTGTGGCGGAAAGGTCCACCTTCGCATCCTAAGCAACCTTGCTGACCACCGCTTAGCCCGAGCACGCTGCACCATTCCAACCGATCAGCTTGCTTTCGAAGGATTTACAGGTGAAGAAGTTCGTGACGGCATTATCGCAGCCTGGGCATTTGCTGCTTGTGATCCATATCGCGCAGCCACCCACAATAAGGGCATCATGAACGGGATCGATGCAGTAGTAATCGCCACCGGTAATGACTGGCGCGCAATCGAAGCAGGAGCTCACGCTTATGCTGCTCGCAACGGGCAATATACTTCGTTGAGCGTGTGGGAAAAATCCAATGACGGTGATTTAGTCGGCACATTAGAATTGCCTCTTGCGGTGGGTATCATTGGTGGCGCAACGAAAGTCCATCCCCTTGCAAAACTTTCCTTAAAACTTATGGGCGTTCAAACAGCCGGACAATTAGCTGAAATCATTGTTTCTGTCGGTTTAGCCCAAAATCTGGCTGCCTTGCGGGCACTATCTACCGAAGGCATCCAGCGCGGTCACATGGCTCTGCATGCCCGTCAAATCGCCCTCAGCGCGGGAGCAAAGGGAGAGGAAATTGAAAAACTTGCCAATGCACTCATTGCAGACGGCGTCATCCGTATCGACCGCGCAGTAGAAATCTTGAAATCCTGGAGAAAAATAACGTGACAACACTGGTAAATAAACATCCAGAAAATATCCTTCTCAAGCCCATCCGCCAGGTTGGCATCAGTGGTTATGGCGCTTATGTACCCCAATATCGGTTACCCGCTAGCGAAGTCGCCCGGGTTTGGACGCAAGGGCAAGCAGCTTTACCGATTAAGGAAAAATCCGTTCCCGGCTTGGACGAGGATGTAGCTACCATGTCCATCGAAGCTGCCCGCAATGCGCTAGCCCGTGCACAAATTAATCCGCAAGTTTTACGGGCAATCTGGGTTGGTTCCGAATCCCATCCTTACGCTGTTAAACCAACTTCCACCATTGTAGCCGAAACGCTGGGAGCGACTCCCAATATCCAGGCTGGGGATTGGGAATTTGCCTGTAAGGCTGGCACCGAAGCGCTGGTTGCCGCGATTGGTTTTGTCGGTTCAGGTATGGCGGACTATGCTTTAGCAATCGGCATGGACACAGCCCAAGGGAGGCCTGGTGATGCGCTGGAATACACCGCCGGAGCCGGTGGCGCAGCCTTTGTGATTGGTCCAGCTACAGATTCTTTGGCAATCATCGAACATACCTATTCCTTTGTCACCGATACGCCGGATTTCTTCCGCCGGCAATATCAAAAATATCCCGAGCATGCCCAACGTTTTACCGGTGATCCAGCTTATTTCAAACACATCACCAATGCCGCACAGACTCTGTTGGAAGCCTCTCAAACAAAACCCAAAGATTACCGATACGCCGTCTTTCACCAACCCAACGTGAAATTCCCTCAAAAAGTTGCCTCACAGCTTGGTTTTACGAAAGAACAAATTGCACCAGGATTGTTGGTGGCGAATATCGGGAACACGTATGCCGGTTCAGCAATCATTGGACTAACCGCTATTCTCGATATTGCCGAGGCTGGTGATCGGATTCTGGTTGTATCGTTTGGCTCCGGAGCCGGATCGGATGCATTCTCGGTTGTCGTCACCGATAAAATCAACCAAAGAAGAGATTTAGCCCTTAAAACCCGTGACTATATCGCCCGCCGCGTCCCTATTGACTACGCAACCTATGTGCGGCTACGCGGCAAACTGGTGATGAAGTAAAACTGATAGTTCTTGATAGTTTTAAATTGCTAAACTCATGATAAAGAAACTGACCAATCTATTCAACTGGATTGGCGTTTAAGGAGATGATGATGGAAATTCCACGACACTGGAGAATTCGACAACAGCGCTATGCACTGGTTGGTGAAGTTTGTCCTCATTGTAACGCCAAACTATTCCCACCGCGTGATGTTTGCCCGGAATGCGGTCAAGATGCACGCACCCCATATCAATTCAGCGGGAAAGGCGAAATCTACTCTTACACAACCATTTACGAACCACCCGCTGGTTTTGAAGAATATACCCCATACACTGTGGCACTGGTAAAACTGGAAGAAGGTCCGATTGTGACCGCACAATTAACCGATGTTGGTGACCGTCCGATTGAAATTGGTATGCCGGTTGAAATGGTCACCCGCAAAATCCGTTCCGATGGCGACGAGCGCGGCATGATCATATACGGGTATAAATTCAGACCGGTGCTATCCGGTTCGTAAATTCTTTTGATTACGACAAAAATCCCTGACCAAGACAGTGTCAGGGATTTTTTTATCGAATTTTGTTGTATCATTTGGCCGATTAGCCACAACGTTTTAAGTGTATCAAAACCCGCTTTTGCTGGCTTCGACAGTGCTCAACCTTTGGGGATTCGACAGGCATTTCGAGGAGGGGTCGAAAAGGTTAGCCTACCACCAAACCTATTAACTCGGTGACTGGCTGTCCTTCGGAATAATGAAATAAGGGGTAAGAAAAACTAATCTAGTCATACTGGCTTGTATTCTGGTTTTTATTTCGGCACTGCTTGCGTCGGCATAATGTCTCTTTTGCAGGACTAAAGGGTTTTTGAGAAATCCGTTAAATCCCGCAGCGTTTCGGTTAGCCCAAAATCAGCGGGGGGTAAAGCCACGAACCTTGTTTCTACGCGATGGCAAGGCATTTGTAGTTATGTTGTATGCGGGAAAACGAATCAGTCCCGGTATAAATATAGTAAGCGGTTTACTGGGTATAGGTGAGCTCAAACTGTCCATCCGTGCTGAGCATTGTGGGGAAAAAAGGGAGAAGCAACATGATAAGGCAGTGAGTGAATATGAATAGTGTCGTCCATATTAATCTCTCCTAATCAATAAAACCAGTCGTTCTCCGGTAATCATACAGCAGCTTCAAGAAAATCTCCTCACAGCTCTAAACTAACATCCAACACTGGCCGGCTTGCCCACATGGTTCAGGATAACTATTCATCTACTCCCCACTAGATTCCTGGGATCTCAAACCATTTAGCGCCCGCCTCTCCGGTTAGACTAACAAAATCGGGGCAGTTACCTTATGCACCAGGATTGGGAAGCTTTTTTAAGTACCGCATGGCAGCTGTTAACATTTCTTGAACCATCTGATCGCGTATGCTTTCAGAAGGAATACGCCCGCTGTGCCATAAAATTAAAGGCGTGTTAATCATGCTAAACACTGAGGCTGCTGCCAGTGATGGGTTTCTTTCTTCAAATATTCCCTGGTCAATACCTATCTGGATTAGACGCGTAAAATGTTGAATATTCATTGCGGTACGCGGCAACAGATTTTCAGGATTCGCTCGACCTTCGAGAACCGTGACCCAGGCGATATGATAAACGTTTGGATTTTTCTTTTCGAATTCAGGGAAAAACAACAAAGCTTCTTCCATGATCAACGAAATATCTTCTGTTTTAGCCCTTTGTTCAAAAATTTCTTGTTGGGCATGTATCTTTGCCATTTCACGTTCTGATAAAGCAAGGAGAAGCGCGTCCCGGTTGGCAAAATAAGTGAACAATGTCATATGCGCAATTCCAAGACGCTCAGCAATTCCGCGAGAACTGAGTCCATTGGGCCCTTTTTCATTTAAAATTTCCAGGGCAGCATCCAGGATTTTCTCACGCATTTCTAGGATTTGCTGTTCATTTTTCTTTGGTCGAGTCATCGGGTAATCTTTCTGCTTCTATTGATTTGATTATTATACATTGTATAAAGAAGAATGACAGAGAATGGGATTGACAAAAGTATTATCCACTGTATAATTTATACATTGTATAATTAATGTACCAGGAGATGAATTTTGAAAAGAATATTGATTGAGTTGGGATTGGTTGTTGCAGTCAGTGCAATTCTGGTAGCGCTATTTATCTGGATTTATACCCCATTGAGGGCAACAAATCTCTCTGAAAAATACGCGAAATTCCGAGCCTATACACAAGTTATACACGATTCTATTGATGCCAGGTATAACCAAAAAGACCATGTTGTAAACAGCCTTAATTGGCATTATGTAGATGAAGGGAATCCCAACGGAGCCGTGATCTTATTCCTTCATGGCTTACCCGAGAGTTGGTATTCATGGAGCAAGGTGTTGCCATTGATAGACCAAAATTATCACTTGATTGCTATTGACATGAAGGGTTACGGACGTTCGGATAAACAGGATGGCGACTATGATTGGCACATTGTTGCCGGCCAGATTGCAGATTTCATGGACAGTCTGGGGATTCAACAATATTTTGTTGTCTCTCATGATTGGGGTTCCATCATTGGGAGTATTCTAGTCAATGACCATCCACAGCATATCATCGGATATGTACGAATGGAAGCCGATTTGATCCAGAGAAAAAACACCAGTATGATATCAGCCTATATTCAAAAACCACAATGGCTACTATTCCAATCCAAATGGATCGCTCAATATATGATGCAGGATGCTGGTTGGTTCATCGACACAATTTATCCAAAACGCATGACTACATCATTTAATCAAACGGATCGGGATTATCTAGTTTATGAGTTTTCGCGGCCGGGTGTGAGCGACATGGTTCCTAATTATTTCCTGCGAAAAAACTGGGATCTGGATACCGCCATAGGTAAGGTCTGCTCGAACAATTTTGCTTTTCCAGTTCTTCAACTTCAAGCGGATAGTGACCTTGCCCAACCGCCGTCGCTATTTGCAGATGTGTCTACCAAATGTCCGAATGTAAAAATTCAATGGGTTACGAATGCCAGCCATTTTGATAATTTTGATCAACCTCAACAAGTGGCAGATGCTATCAATAATTATGTGCATTCTATTTCTTTAGGAG
>Ga0078972_1002799_pt1 | contig 55688 bp, 54 predicted proteins | sample YelNatPaOPGAMG01_FD_67568 | JGI IMG/M metagenome (GOLD analysis project Ga0078972, IMG submission 67568) | Hot spring thermophilic microbial communities from Obsidian Pool, Yellowstone National Park, USA - OP-RAMG-01 (SPADES assembly) (version 2) | ecosystem: Environmental > Aquatic > Thermal... | reverse complement strand
GCCAAATTAATAAAGTTTTAATTTTAATGTTCCCCGTGAAGAAACTATTTCTGCTTTTAGGATTTTTATTTACGGTAACGGTATTATCATCTTTTTCTGAACCTTTTACCGACAGAATTTTTGATTCAAGAATCAGAACAGTCCAGTTATACCGCGAAGGGTGGAACCTGTCATATCCTGTAATAAATCTGAACAATCAGGAAAAACTTGTGCTGAACTTCGATCTTCTCGATAATAATCCGGAAGCCTATTATTACACTCTGATCCATTGCGACAAGGACTGGAATGAATCGCAGATATTCACTACCGATTATCTGACGGGTTTTTTTGAAGACCAGATTGAAGATTACAGGCCATCTTTCAATACAAAAGTTTATTATTATCATTACAGGATTTTTATTCCCAATGAGAAGATAGGTATCAAGCTTTCAGGAAATTATGTTGTGAAGGTTTATCCGGCCGGAGTGCCTGAAAAACCGGCATTTATAAAAAGGTTTATGGTGACCGAAGGGTCTGCTGTAATCAATGCAGTAATAAAAAGGCCTCAGTTAGACGAATTTTATAACACAGGCCAGCAAGCAGAAATAAATGTAAAACTTAATCATATCCAGGTAAGAGACCCTTACAATGACATCTTTACTTTTATTCTTAGAAATGGCAATTTCAATGATGCAAAAGAGAATCTTAAACCTGATTTTGTGGCAGGCAATGAAGTGAGATACAACTTATTATCAAATGAAAATATTTTTTATGCAGGAAACGAATACCGTTATTTCGATATAAGAAGTATCCGTTACACCGCAGAAAATGTGAGGAAGATAGATTATTTTGAGGGTCGTTACCATGTATTTCTTGTTCCGTCAGAAAACAGGGAGTTTAAACCCTATTTTTACTGGCAGGATTTTAACGGTAAATATTACATAGCTGTTCAGGATGGACGAGATATGGATACCGAAGCTGATTATGTTTATGTATATTTTACTTTGCCCTCCGGAAATAAAATTGAAGGCGGGAACATTTATATTTCGGGTGCCTTCAACAACTGGGCATACGTGTCCGATAACCTGATGACATATGATTATAGTAAAGCGCAGTATCAGTGCACTATGTTGCTGAAGCAGGGATGGTATAATTATGAATATATTTACCTCCGGCATGGAGCAAAAGGAGCACCTCCTTCATTCTTTGAAGGGAATCATTATGAAACCGAGAACGATTATCTTATCCTTATTTATTACCGAAATCCGAAAGATCGTTTCGACAGACTGATTGGCTCAGTTATTGCAAACTCTGCAAGGAAAGAAAGTTTTTAATGCTTTTTATGTGTGTCGATGCCATAAAGCATTTCGAGTGTGTGCCGCAAGGTTCTTGTAATTTCTGTCATATATTCTTCAACGGCTTTCACCGAGCCTGGCAGGGTATAAATCAGGCATTTGCCTGCCACACCAGCAACTCCTCTGCTCAGCAGGGCATTAGGCTTTTCAGCTCCGTACTTTATCCTGATATATTCCATTATCCCGGGAATCTCTTTTGAAAGGAAAGGTTTGACGGTTTCCACAGTAATATCATGCGGTCCGATGCCTGTTCCTCCCGTTGTGAAAATGATATCATAATCCCTAACAGCTCCTGCGATTTCATTATGAAGCATTTCGCTATTATCGGGTAAAAGCACCTTTTCGATACTGTGTTCAAATTTGATTCCTGTGAAAAACTCACTGACAATTTCTGCGATCCGTGGACCGCTCAGGTCTTCGTATTCACCCTTAAATGCCCTGTCGCTCAGGGTGATAACCAGTATTTTTAATTTACCGGGAAGCATAAATTCAGTGATTAAAATATCTCACATCCACTATTTCATTCTTTTCCACAATTTTTTGTCCTGTTTCCATAAAAATAATTCCATCGGCACCGGGCATGGCGGTAATATGTGCAGAGCCGTGGTATTCGACCGGTTCTGCCCTGAAATCTTCTGTTATTCTGACCGGTACCCACGCTGCTCTGTCTGTTGATTTCCTTTCAAACCTTTCTGCCATTGGTACTTTATAAATTAACGGTTTCCAGTCGGCCCCAGTCATTTTGTATATGAAAGGTTTTACCAGCACTTCCATCTGCACGAACGATGACACAGGATTCCCCGGGAGGGCAAATACCACACCTTTGCTGTGTTTTCCGAATGTTGTGGGTTTGCCGGGCTGTACCCTTACTTTGTCGAAAAGAATCTCCACGCCTGCTCTTTTCAGTACATTCTGAACAAAGTCGTAATCGCCCATTGATACTCCGCCTGTTAGGATAACTATTTCATTATCAGCAATAGCTTCGCTTATGATTCGGAAGGTAGCCTCTTCATCATCGGGCGCTATCCCGTAATACCTGCCAGCGCCGCCTGCCCTTTCAACCTGTGCCAGTAACTGCCATGCGTTGCTGTTTCTTATTTCCGATGGTGAAGGTTTTTCATCCGGTTCAACCAGTTCATCGCCGGTGCTGATTACACCAACCAGAGGTTTACTGCTTACTTTTACCGTAACATGTCCAACAGAAGCAAGAACGGCAATGTCCTGGGGTTTGATAATCTTTCCAGCTTTGAGCACCACCTGACCGGCTTTTACATCCTCACCTTTAAATGAGATATTGTTTTTCGGAACAGTACCTTTAAATTTAATTCTGCCATCAGGAAGTTCCTGAGAATCTTCAACCATAAAAACGAAATCGGCTCCATCGGGAACAATAGCACCTGTCATAATTTTACAGCACTCCCGGGCCCCAATTTTAAACAAAGGTGCTTCTCCTGCTCTTATAATACCTTTTACTGTAAGTTCCGCAGCCAGATCTTCTTTCCTGCAGGCAAAACCATCAACAGCGGCGCGGTTAAAGGCGGGAATATCGCGGTCGCAGTAAACATCCTCAGCCAGCACACGGTTTAGCGATCCGGAAAAACTTACCAGTTCGGTTCCGGTACTGAAACAGGAACTCATTACAATATTATATGCCTCTGAAAATGGAATCATATTATAAATTGTTTGTGCAAATATACCGGGTTTCAGGTTAGTAACCATTTATGACGCAAAATATAATTAAGAAGAGGATAAAACAAACCAATTTGTCAGACCAATAACTATTGAAATCTTTTATATGTGCATATTTTCAGATATTTGTAATTCTTTTCAGGTTAATTTGGAGCCGTTAAAATGAGAAAAAAGGATTATCTCTTAAGCTATTTATATCCTGTAACCATCGAACAGACTGAAAGCCTTTGGAATCCGGTGCTGGAAGTGGTACTGTACGGCGGCCGGTATCTTCTCAACAGTGCAAATGCCAACTATTCCCAGGGTTCGCTGTTTACAATGTTTAAAAGGCTTTTCAGGAAGCTGAAAATCGAATGGCCGGCCATTAAAGATGTACTTATACTCGGATTTGGTACCGGCAGTGTGGCTGAAATTATCAGAAGATATAACCCTGCGTGCGTGATTGAGGGAGTGGAAATTGATGAAAAAGTTATTGAACTTGGCAGAAAATATTTTCATACCGGCCGGTTAAGGGATGTAACCGTTTACTGCGACAATGCAGCCCGTTTTATCGGGGAATGCAGGAAAAAATACGATCTGATAGTGATTGATGTTTATCTCGATCTGGATGTGCCGGAGGAGGCGGAGTCGGAGGAGTTTCTGATAAATGTCAGGAATTCACTGCGTCCAAGAGGTATGGTGGTATTCAATAAATTCATCAACTCGAGGAAATCAAGGGAAAGTGTGTCTTTGTTAAAGGAACTTTATAATAAGGTATTCGGCAATCTTGAGATAATGAACATAATGACTACCGGGAAAATTTTTATTGCAAAAAAATCATTATTGTCCGGATAATAATTTATTCAGAAAGTGGATTGCATTTATTATGACAGGAAAGAAATAAAAAATGTTTGTCACCTTATACTACATTACTGAAATAATGGGATTCCTCATTCGTCCCGGTTTGCACCGGGACTCATTCGGAACGACGGGTTGTAAGGATGGAACAGGGAGAAGGTGGGCGGTGCGATTTACGCACCGCCCACCTTCCCTGATCCCTTCGAAATGCCCCGTCATTCCGACCAAAGGGAGGAATCCCCTTAATTTTATCCGGACACTATTGCAAAAAAATCATAAAATCTGCAAAACCTTTAACAGACAATCCGCATGAGTGCTGCGATCGGGAATCTGTTATATCTTAAAATTGATATTGTTAATATACAAACTGTTAAATCTTGATTTTACTGGTAATCCTTAACTACATCAATCACCTCCGGCAGATCCATGCCGATTTTTTTCAGAAACTCAATCTTAGGAACCCCGTTTTTATTCCAGCCTCTTCTTTCGTAAACTGCATCAAGCAGACGTTCGTACTGATCCTCACGGTATTTCCGTAAAACCTTCATCTTTTCTTCGGTGCTTTTGCCTTCCGGATTATATCCGGCAAGTTCAATAAGCTGTTTATCATAACGTTCGGCGCGTGATTCATATTCTTCAACAGTTACCGGTCCTGCTGCCCGGTAAGGCTGCCGGTCGTGAATACGCGTGCCGTATCCCCTGCGAAGGTTAAAGACTCTCTGGAAATTATAAACCCTTTCCGAATCCTCAACCAGGCGTCGCTTATCGAACGGCCTGCCTGTTACAGCCTTGTAGATTGTTACATAATTATCAACATGTTCCGGAACCTTCTGGGGTTCGTCGGTGAAGGCGTTGTTTTCAGGCTCCACATCATTCCAGGGGAGTTTGCATAAGCCTACCAGCCCGAACCATGTGCGGAACATCGGGAAATAATGCAATGCTTCGGCTTTGTCCTCAAAAGTTGGAATCTGGTTATTTACCATATCCATAAAGATGAGCCATGCTTCGTCGTGCTGAGGGCCCTTATTGGTCATGGCATATCCGCCCTGCTGTGCCAGCGACTCTTTCGACATATACTGGGAATATTCAAGTCCTTTGTTTTCCATTGCTATATCGAAAAGCAGCTGCGGATCGCCCCAGCCTTTTTCAATAAACATCTGCTTCATCTTTCTTACTCCCAGCCCTGCAATTTTCCCGAAGCCTTCGCCGCGGGCAGTCATGTGAAGAAGTTCAAGCGCTCCTGCGGCATCGCCGAAATGAAGCTCGAAGCCTCCAGCCCTCTCCTTATTTAATATGCCTCGCTGGAAACACTCCATGATAAAAGCCACCGTGGTACCCCATGTAATTGTGCATATTCCGTAAGTATCGCAATAGAAATTCACTTCAATGATGTATCCGGGGTCAAATATTGCTGCATTTGCTCCGATACCTGCGGCTGACTCGTATTCAGGACCATCAACTATTACTTTGTGCCCTTTGTATGGGCCTGTTTTTATCTCAAAATCATCAACCCCCTTGCAGCACGACATGTTGCATCCTATCCAGCAGCCGTCAAACACATTTTGTGTGAATTTTTGTTTCCATACCGATGAATCTATCTTATAAGAGTCGGGGTTACTGCCGTACTGGAAGTTCATCACCGGGAGGAGGTCGTGGTCGTTCATAATCTCCATCAGATGAGCAGTACCCACCTGCCTCATCCTTGATTGCTTATCGTCGAGTTCCTTAATTTCACGATTAAAACGGCGGCCACGTTCAACAATTGCTTCAAGGTCAACAACATTATTGAGGTTGCCTTTCACTCCCGGAACTTTGCAAACCAGTGCCCTTATTTTTTTGTTGCGGAATACAGTTCCTATGCCTCCTCTTCCGGCCTGTTTCAGTCTTACTTTTTTGCGTCTCGGATCATAAAAACTGAAATTCAGCATCCCGAAAAGAGCATGCTCAGCAGCTATCCCAGATGTCACAACACCTATATTCTTCTTCTCGCCCTCATTTTCTGCAAACATTTCCGTAAGCAGTTCAGCAAGCACATGGCTGTTGACTTCAATCGCCGGGTCTTCAAAAATCTCAACCCTGTGGTTCACTCCATCAATAAAAATGATGATGTCTTTTTCAGATTTCCCCTGTATTTCAAGTGCATCAAATCCCGAGAACTTCAGGAAGGGACCAAAGAAGCCCCCGACATTACTGTCAATAACCAGATCTGTTGTGGGTGAAATACTCACAACCAGCGATTTACCTGCACCCGAGTACTGAGTGATACCTCCTATAGGGCCGGAAGAAATAATTATTTCATTCTCAGGGTCGTTCCATCTGGTATCAGGTTTTGTGGCATCCCACAGCAGTTTCAAACCATAGCCACGTCCTCCAATGAATTTCTCCTTCATTATCAGCGGTACATCCTTCTCCTTTATTTCATTTGTGCCTGCATTAATATAAAGAATCTTATCAGTATATCCCCTCCACAGCGGAGTCCATTTATAATCCCACCTCTTCAGCAGAACAATTTTTTTTTCATTAATTTTAAAATTCATAATCCGGATTTTAACCTTTGTATCAAAAATATAAAATGAATAATTATTCATGAATGACTAAAATCAGTTTTGCAATGCAAAAATTTTTACTGCAGAAATTTGAACAATTATCCGCCAATATTAGTTTAATAATCGTACAAATTATTAAAAACTATGAGTATGTTTTGTAATCAATGTCAGGAAACCGCAAAAAACACAGGCTGCACAATTAATGGAGTCTGTGGTAAAAAAGAAAAAACTTCAGATTTGCACGACCTTCTTGTATTTGCATGTCAGGGTCTTGCCTTGGCAACAACAGAAGCACGTAAAAAAGGCATTAAAACCGATGTTGAAAGCAGGCACATTATCCATTGCCTGTTTATGACTATTACCAATGCCAACTTCGACGACCGGGCAATAATTAAAGCAATAAATGATTGTTTGAGTTACAAAGAGAACCTGAAAAACAAGGTTAATATCCCTTCTATTCATGAATCGGTCAGTTGGAGTGCCTCATCAGAAAACGAATTTTATGAGAAGGCAAAACAGACAGGAACATTAACCTTTGATAAAAATGAAGATGTAAGATCCCTGAAGCAATATGTTCTTTTCGGACTAAAAGGGATGGCTGCATATGCCGAACATGCTTCCAACCTCGGTTTTGAAGATCAGGAAATTTTTGATTTTATTGAGCAGGCACTCATAATGATTACAAAACCCTCCAGTGTGGAAGGTATGCTTCAATGGCTGATGCATACGGGGGAATACGGTGTAAAGGTGATGGCTTTGCTCGACAAAGCGAATACTTCAGCCTTCGGTAATCCTGAAATTACTAAAGTAAGTACTGGCACCAGCAATAATCCAGGTATTCTGGTAAGCGGACATGATCTCAAAGACCTTGAAGAACTTCTCATCCAGTCCGAAGGTCAGGGAATTGATATTTATACCCACTCCGAAATGCTTCCGGCACACGCTTATCCCGGCCTTAAAAAGTACAGGCATCTGAGAGGCAATTACGGTAACGCATGGCACAGGCAACAGGATGAATTCGAATCGTTTAACGGTCCGGTACTATTTACTACCAACTGCCTAATACCACCGCGGAAGACCAGTACATATAACAACAGGGTTTTTACAACCGGACCTTCAGGAATGCCGGAATGGAAATATATTAATAAAAGGCTGCCGAACGGGCAGAAAGATTTTTCTGAAATTATAGAGCTTGCCAGAAAATGTCCTCCACCAAAACCATTAGAAGATGGTGAATTAACAATCGGATTTGCACATAATCAGGTACTTAACCTGGCTGGCAAAATACTCGAAGCCATAAATAACGGTACTATCAGAAAAATGATTGTAATGTCAGGATGTGATGGCAGGATGAAATCAAGAGAATATTATACCGAATTTGCTGCAAAGCTACCGAAAGATACGGTGATCCTGACTTCCGGATGTGCAAAATACCGTTATAATAAACTTAATCTGGGGGATATAAACGGCATTCCGAGAGTGCTCGATGCTGGTCAGTGCAACGACTCATACTCATGGGCTTTCGTTGCCCTGAAGCTGAAAGAAATCCTCGGCCTGGATGATATCAACAAACTGCCTCTGGAATTCAATATTGCATGGTATGAACAAAAAGCTATAATTGTACATCTTGCACTTCTGTTCCTTGGATTTAAAAATACCCGTATCGGACCGACACTTCCGGGCTTCATGACCCCTAACGTACTTAAGATCATACAGGAAAAATTCGGAGTTCAGACAATCACATCTGTTGAAAAAGATTTGTCAATGGTACTTGCATAACTTTACGGAAACGGAAAAACAAAAAAATAAATATTTTATGAAACCTGTTAAATTATGAAATTATGGAAGATGATGTTTTAATATGCAATTGCAATGAGGTTTACAAAAGTGAAATAGTTAAAGCTATTAAGGAAAAAGGACTCAAAACCGTTGAGGAAGTCGGAGAGGTTACCCTTGCCGGAACGGGTTGCGGAGGCTGCCAGGATGATATCCATGCAATCCTCAATGAAATTAACGGGTAGCGTCTGTTTTATTGCTTTCCTTTTAGAATCCCCGGTAACAGTAATGTGCCGGGATTTTTTATCTTTGCAATTAACAACCCTGCTTAAACCAGATGAAGGAACCCATAAGCCACTTTTTTGAAAATGCAGGATTTGATCCGTCGAAAATAAGACGTTATGCTCTGGGCGAAAAATTTGCCGGCATAATGATCACCGACGGCAGGATAGGAATATGTGCTGTTCTCGATGCCTGTGTTGATAATGCAATACTTAAAGGAAGAAAAAAACCTGACCTTACAGATCATGGCCACAGGGTAATTCTTAATTCTTATTTTAATGCAATCTATAATTATAACGGAAATCTTCCCGATAACTCTGATATTATAAACCGTGTAGATCTCAGCGTTTTCAAAGATATTGTAATGGTTGGTTATTTTGAGTCGCTTATTCTGAAATTAAAAGGGAAGGGCATTTCATTCAGGGTTTATGACAAGGATAAATCAATTCAGGCAGATGATCTTTCGCCCATTGATAAACTTCCTGAAGCACTTGCAAAGGCTGATGCAGTAATAATCACTGGCTCATCTGTTGCAAATAATACCTTCAGTTATCTGGTTAATAAAACCGGTAAAAACTGCAGTGTTTTTCTTCTCGGCCCTTCAAACATTCTTCATCCCGACATGTTTAAATATAAGAATATAAAAGTTGTTTTTGGTTCTGTTTTTGAAAGATATGACAACCGGATTCTTGATCTGATTGAAGAAGGTCACGGGGTAAAATCTTTTCTTACTGAAAGAAACAAAGTTTTCATAAAACATAATTCTTTTAATCTGTTATGAAAATTTCAGAGATTAAAGCTCATCTGGGAAAATACCGTGTGGGCATTGCGGGTGCGGGCGGACTGGGGTCAAACTGTGCTGCAGCATTGGCAAGATGTGGCATTGGAACACTTGTTATCTGCGACTTTGATATCGTGGAAGAAGAGAATCTTACCAGGCAGTTTTATTTTACAGGTCAGGTCGGAATGAAAAAAACATGTGCATTGAAGGAAAACCTGATGAAAATAAACCCCAATGTTAAGGTCATTGTACATGATACCGTACTTGACCGTGACAATATTCCGGAAATATTTGAAGGATGTGATGTGATTGTTGAGGCTTTTGACAGGGCGGATATGAAGGAGATGATTATTGAGACTGTCCAGACCCGGATGCCGGGAATACCTCTGATTGTAGGTTCAGGACTGGCCGGCTGGGGCAATACCAACACACTCAGATGCAGAAAGATTGATGATTTTCTTTATGTCTGCGGGGATGAATATGCCGAGGTATCGGAAGAACTGCCTCCTCTGGCCCCGCGCGTCGGAATTGTAGCCTTTATGCAGGCAAATCAGGTGATAGAGATTCTGATGAACAGAGGGAAAAAGATGGAAAGATGAAAATATTGCTTAACAACAGGGTGGAAGAATTCAGCTCTTCAAAACTTACTGTGAGAGAACTTCTTGAAATCAGAAAACTGAGTTTCAGAATGCGTACTGTAAAAATAAACGGACGTTTCATACCCCCTGCCGAATATGACAATACTGAAATCCGCGATGGCGATAATGTGCAGGTGATTTACCTGATGAGCGGGGGATAAGAATTATTTTATAACTTTGCAATGTGAATATCAGGTTTAAATATGCCGATAACATTCCGCCTTTCCTGAAGAATAAATATATTCTTGCCATTCTCATATTTCTGCTCTGGGTTATTCTTCTTGATGCCAATAATCTTATTGACAGGTTAAGGCAGATGAATCAGCTGCGCAAACTGAAACAGGAAAAAGAATATTATCAGAAAAAAATAGCGGAAGAAAGGGAAAAACTGAACAAACTCAGGAATGATGATGATTACCTTGAGAAGTTTGCAAGAGAACAATATCTGATGAAAAAAAAGGATGAGGATCTTTTTATAGTACTTACGCCACGTGAAGAACGCAGGCAAAGAAAAAAATAGAACCTTTACCCCATTCTTTCAATACTCCGGAAATATTCAACCATTGCTTTTGTACCGCCCTGAATATTGCTTTTACCCTGCATCAGCAAAAGTTCTTCTGCTGCCTCATCCGGAGACTTTTTAAGGAAAATACCCTTACCATGAACGTAATTAAGGTATTTTATTATCCTGAACATATTGAACCATGAAAAAAATCTTTTAATAAAGGCTTCTGAAGATGAAGTATTTAATTTTATTTCGGTAATCCATTTTTTCCAGACATTTTCCTCCACGAACTTTCTCACAGAAGGCGGAAATGAAACATATATACTGCAAAGTTCATTCAAATCCAGATTACAGGTATCTGTTACTTTTCTGAAAAAAATTCTGAGATCTTTAAAAGCTTCCGGGTTATAAGTCAGGTAACTATCTTCTCCTTTTATTATCATATTGTTTACAGCTGCACCTGTTCCGAAGGGGACTCTGCCGGAAACTCTGGGTGAAGGATAAACTGTTGTTGAATTAAGGTAGAAATATCCACCTGAAGGGAGCAGTTTCTGGATAAAGTAAAAATCCTCTCCGGCCTGCCGTCTGTTCATACCGCCTGCTCTGGCATAAGCACCTGCCTTCACTGCCATGCATGAACCTATTGTGTGATAAACCCATGGATATCCTGTATACTTTAAAGCCTGATAGTAATATCTCAGATGGAGTTCATATCTTGTCACTGCCCGGTATATTTCTTCAGGATAATCTTTTCCTTCAAGAGGATGTTCAAAAAAAACCGAACAGGCTTTCCGGTCATTACGCAGCAGGAGTTTATCTTCAATTTCCCTTAAATAATTATTTTCGACAGTGCAGTCGGCATCGAGGCTTACAATGACGCCATTCATATTTCCTGCTGACTGGAATCTTGAGAATGCTTCGTCCATGCCAGTTTTACGTGCCATTCCGACGCCCCATTTTTTATATGGCGGTTGTCCGATATCGGTAACAAAAAGTTTAAAGAAAGTCGTCTTATTTCGGTCAACCCATTTACTTATATTCTGAACTGCAGTAATGTTGTTTTTTAAATTTTCTGCAGGGGCATCGGGAGGTGCATTTATAACAACCAGAACTTCTGCCATGCACTCCGGTGGCCGGCAGGAAGCAAGTGAACCGAGCAAAGTTGTAATTCCGGGTTCGTTATATGCAGGTACAACAACAATTATTCCCGTGTCACGGTGAGGTGGCTCTTTAATAAGTAAAGGGAATAATCTGTTTTCTGCAGACCACACTTTCTTAGGGTCTGAAATACCTACTTCTTTTCCGAAAGGTATTTTTTATTAATCGCATCGAGAACACGATGAGTTATGTCGAGTGAATTATCGCTGTAAAGCACAGGACCTCCGAAGCTTTTACCAAGTATAAACTGGTAATTATACTCATTCTTATTTTCCTCAAGGAATTTTGTAATGTAGTCCAGAATCTGCCGGTTCATCACCTGTTCCTCTTCAGTAAGATCACTCAGAAGCTTGTCTCTCAGGGACACAAGGTCCTGCTGCTGCTGAACCAGAGCCTTTTCCATCTCGGCTGCAGTTGCCCTTGTTATAAGCCCCTTATTTACCTTCTCCTGATAATCCCTTACCCCCTTTTCATACTGATCGCTCTTTGATTTAAGTTCAGCTTCAGCCTTTTTTTGTTTGTTCATCAAATCATTACGCCTGTCGGCAAACATCTCAAAATTGAAAATAATGGTGTCGATATTAACATAAACAATGCCCTGTGATTTTGTTTCACCCGCACCGGCGGTGGTGTTCTTGCCTTCATTTCTGCTTCCGGTAAAATGCAGGATATATAACCCTGCCACAGCAAGAAAGAGCACAACAAACAGAATTACTGATAATTTCTTCATTACAAAAGTATTGATTTAAAGGTTTATGCCGCAAATATAAACAATTAATAAGGAAAAAGACAATTGAAAAACAAATATTGCTATGAATCCAGATGTTATAAAAAATGATTTTACTGCGAAATTAACACACACAAATTAAAATTCCGGACAAGGAATGGCTTTGATTCTTTTTCTATTTCCTGTAATTGTAAAAGAGGTAAATTCATATACAATAGAAATTTCATGGGCCCCTCCGGTTGATGAAATAAGGTTGGATATAGTAAAATCGTAGCTGTAGCCAATATGGAGGTTGTCGGTTTTTATTCCAACAAGACCTATAATAGCATCTCCGGCCTGTGATGTCATGAATGGAATACCTCTGTACCACATTCCGAAAATGAGAGGGCTTTTATAATAATAAAGGCCGATATCGCTCTGGTAAAATCTGCCCTGGACCTGAAAGTTTCCTGCAATGGAAAGTGCTTCAATCATTTTAGTTCTGAGGCGGGTATTTCCCAAAACTCTGACACCGCCATAAAGATTAAATTTGACTGCCAGTTGGGCTTCATCACCGTAGAATGATTGTTTTGGAGTAAAAAGGTGGTCGAGGGTAAAGCCGGCCCATATTTCGTCGTTATAGACCAGTGCAGAAGTGGCAAAATCCACATCTGCCACCTTGTCAAAAGGGGGTGGTGTAACCGGAGGAGTAGTGCCGCTTCCTGTTATTTGACTGTTAAACACAAGTTTATAGATATTCAGCCCAAGGTAATAAAACTTAAAATTGACACCTGGCCGTATATGCCAGTCGCGAGTTATATTGAAATCGTATGAATAAAGCAGACCGATATTTGTGGTGCTCAGGTCGCCCGAACCTGCCACATCGTATGTAGCAAGCACCCCAATACCAGAACTAAAATTGGGCATTGCCTTGTCAAATGAAATACTGTAAGTATGAAAAACCCCCGGTACAGCAGGCCACTGGTTACGATAATTTATTCCCAGCCTGTATTCTTCAGTGGCTCCCGTAAAAGAAGGTGATAAATATAACGGGTTTGCATAAAACTGGGAAAACGTAGGATCTTGCCCGAATGCATTAATTGTCAGGAAGATTAACGGTGCTGCGAAATATTTTAATTTCTTTAGCAAATCAGATAGCATTGGGTTCAAATGACGAAAATAGTGATTTGATTTTAAAATTCCTTATTTCTTAAACGCATTTTTTAACAAAAGGGTACAATAATGCAAATATTTTCAACAAACATTCGAAAAATTTAGATATAAACAGGATTTTTTTTGATGAAAATAAGACATGGAAGACCTCACCTAATTATCTCTCAGCAGTGTCACATCCCCCATTTTTACAAAGGTTTCCCCGTTTTTGTAAGTCCCCCGTACCTTCCATATATATACACCAGGTTCACAAAGGTTACCTTTATTGTAACCATCCCATCCTATATTTACATCGTTACTTTCAAATATAAGTAGCCCGTTTCTGCTGAATATTCTGAGCTGGTATTCAACAACTCCGCTGGTTACCGGATGAAAAATATGTGCGGAAGCATCACTTGTTGCATTGTAATATCCTCCTGTCGGGCCATTTTTATTTGGAATGAAGGCATTCGGGAATCTTATATAATAACCCGACCCTCCAAAAGCGTTTATAATGGCAACTGAATCAACGCATCCATGTTCCGACCATGCAGTAAGTTTGATGTTATACCTGTCTGATCTGTCGTAAGTGTGAACCGGTTCAAAATCAGCTGAAACTGTACCGTCACCCAAATCCCACCTGTATCTCACGGCACCGTTTGAGTAATTTATAAACTGCATTACATCGTCATTTGCTGATGGATTTAACGGCTGTACCTCAAAGCGGACCAATGGTTTCGGAAAGACTGTTATAGTTGTTGTTGCCGATACAGCAACTCCCTGTGTACCATATACATTAAGAATAACTCTGTATGTACCGGGGCTGTCATATATCCATTCGGGATTAACCGATGAGGAGCTGCCTCCGTCACCAAAGTACCACCTGCATGAATCGTATGCAACAGATGTATTTGTAAATTTGACTTTCATCGGAATACAACCTTCAAATGATGAAGCAACGAAAGAAGCGGAAGGTCTTTTGCGGATATTAAGAATCACGGTTTTTTCAGATATATTTCCGGCAGATGCCATCCTTCGCAAAGTATCGCTGGAAGATAACGAAACCTGTGCCGTATCAGGAATACCGGAAACATTAATACCTCGGGAATTATCTCCTCCCCGCGGTGCCGGTGTTGATGTTGCAGGTTTATTGATATCTTTTTTCCGGAAAGTTGCCGGTGCTGTAACAATGGAAACTGTATCGGAAATGCCTTCCTTTTCAACTTTAAAAATATCAGTATTTTCAGTTTTTCTGGAATCAGGCCTGGAAAGAAGCAGGAATGCTGCAGCAATTCCTGCAGCTGCAATCACTCCAAGGTAATATATGTTAAACCTTACCGGATTAAAACGCATAAATTCCCTTACAGCCAGTTTCCTCATAAGGCTTTGCCTGACAGCCGTACCGGGAATTATCTCAGCATTTTCAAGCTTGCTTCTGAAAATTTCCTCAAGTTCCATATTTTTTCCTGACCCATTCAACTGTTATTCATTTTTATCGTTGTCTCCTGCTATATATTTCTTTTTAAGTTTTCCAAGTTTTTCCAGTTTCTCACGAATAGCTGCTTTTGCCCTGCTATACTGCGATTTTGACGTATTAATGTCAATTCCCAGCATCTCCGAAATCTCTTTATGTTTGTACCCTTCAACAGCATACAGGTTAAACACCATTCTGTAACCGGGCGGCAGCTCATTAAGAACCTTAAAAAGCTCATCGGAGGTAAACAAATCCTCCTCAAAACTGTTTACTCCTGTTTCTGATGACACATATTCTTCTATTTCAATATAATGTTTGTGCTTCAGATTACGGTGATAATGAGTAATTGCCGTATTCACTGCAATTTTTCTCAGCCATCCTGTGAAAGAACCTGTTCCTGAGTAATCTTCTAAGCTGAAGTATATTTTCAGAAAGCTTTCCTGTAATATATCTTCAGCTTCCGCCCTATCACCGGCATAGCGCAGGCATACACCGAACAGAAGGCGGGAATATCTGTCGTAAAGCATCTGTTGCGCCCTCCTCTCATGCCGGGTACAGCCTTTTATTATTTCAAGGTCACTCAACATATGCTCCGACAGATTTAAGACAATTTGATAAAGTGAATGGTTGCACTGTCTGAAAAAATGTTCATAAATGTAAACTATCCATCTATATGCTTTATTTTATAGTGACAAACATCAGAAAAAAATAAATCATTGACACATAATTTTGACCTGTAAAATTAATCATAATCCGGATTCACTCCCGTATTAATTATTTCATATATTTGACATCCCAAAAAATAATTAATATGATTAATAAATTAATTGCTTCCGCACTTCCATACTTCCCCAAAAAATTCATCTGGATTTTTTCACGTTCATACATTTCAGGCGAAACTATTGAGGATGCCATACGTGTATCATCCACACTCAATCAGCAGAAAATAAAAGTGACAATTGATATACTCGGGGAGTTCATCAAGAATCTTGATGAAGCCGGCAGAAACAAGGATGAATATCTTAATCTCATTGATGTAATGACTGAAAACGGTATTGATGGAAATTTTTCACTCAAACCCACCAGTTTCGGTCTCCTTCTTGATAAGGAAATCTGCTACAGGCACATCCGGGAAATTGTTGCAAAAGCAGCCTCGGTGAATAACTTCATCAGAATTGACATGGAAGATTCAAAATGCACCGACATGGAGATAGAACTCTACAGAAGTCTGAAAAAGGAGTTTCCCCGAAACGTTGGTCTGGTTCTTCAGGCATACCTTCGGCGGACTTACAGCGACATTGAAAAATTACTTGACATTCATAGTGATGAAGCACCTTTGAATTTAAGGCTCTGCAAAGGCATATATGTTGAACCTGAAGCAATAGCATATAAGAAACATGATGAAATTAATACTCATTATCTTGAAGACCTTGAACTGATGCTGAGCAAAAAGATATATGCAGGTATTGCCACTCATGACAGGGTTTTAGTTGAAGGTGCATACAATCTGATTAAAAAGTATAATGTACCCTGCAATATGTATGAATTCCAGATGCTTTATGGAGTTACCCCAAAATTAAGGGAAAACATTGTAAATGAAGGCCATACAATGAGAGTTTATGTGCCTTACGGGAAGGAATGGTTTGGTTATTCAACCCGCCGTCTCAAAGAAAATCCGAAAATGGCAAGTCATATCATCAAGGCAATATTTTATAAAGGATAAAAATAATATTCAAGACTTGCGATTCTAACCCTTCTGTGAATTACTTTTTTTTCCGGACTGTTTCAAGGAAAGCTTTATTAAGTTCGTCAAGTTCCTTTTGAGTTATTCCAGGTTCTGGTGGGGCAGGCTTTTCAGGCAGGCCATGAATAAGAAGATATGCTGCCGGTACCAGAATAAGCGGATTCAGACCTACTATTCTGTCGGAAGGTATGCCACCTTTTTCGTATGCTTCCATTTTTTGTTTCTGGCGCAGCAGTTCGTAATTAACTGCGGGATCTCCAAGTCTGTTTTGTCCGGTTCTTCCCTGATAAGAAGCAATGTTTAAGTTATTCCGGGCATTTTCGGTAAAGATATCCGTTGAAACCTGTGGATTCATCATTTCAGCCCGTAGAGATGAAAAACGGGGCAGAATAATTACTTCTCCTATTGCAATTGTATCGGGCCTGAGATAGATTCCTGCAAGAAATTCAGTTGCCCTGAGAGTATCATTTACAATTAATTCCGTGGGTTTATACCCCAGCATACTGAAAACAACGGTATCATTTTTTTCAGCAAAAAACGAAAATGTCCCATCGTCTCTGCTGACGGCTTTTATAAAACCATTAAGATAAATCCTTGCACCTGAAAGTCTGTTGAGCGATTCTGCGTCGGCAACAACACCTCTGAAAAGGATAAAAGTGCCCTGTCGAACTGTCTGCTGTGCCGATGCAACAACAGAAATTGATGCAATGATTACTGTAATAAAGTATCTGAAAAACATATTTTTTCTGAATATTATAACTTCAGAATAAGTTCGTCAAGAGTTCTTTTTGGTACATGATGAACTTTGTCAGGGTCGCGCCAATACCTGACATTATCTCCTCTTATATCCTCAATAACGACCTTCTCAACCGGTTTGCCGAGGGCAAGGACAAGGAGAATTTCAAATTGGAGGGGTATTTTCAGTTCATTCCGGAGCTGATCCTTTTTGATTGAGGCAATCATACAGCCTCCGAGACCTTCATTAACAGCACCAAGCATAATTGTCTGGGCAGCAATTCCGGGATCAATACCAAACGAATTTGTGATAGTCGTATCGCCAAGAATAACAATATATGCTGAAGGCCTTTCTCCGGAATCCGGTCCCGACCAGTCGGGAAGATACCCTGCCCATGCTGTACAGGGAAATATTCTTTCACAATCAGCAGGTGTATTATATATAAGGTATTTCAAAGGTTGCCGGTTCGCTGCTGAAGCAGACAGACGTGCATATCCGATAAGTTTTTTGATTATTTCATAATCTATCCTGAAGGATTCATCAAACCTTCTGTAACTCCTGCATTTTGATACAAGTTCTGAAAAGTCCATTTTTAGAGGTTTTTGTAAAATTATAAAAAAGATTCAAACCCGGTTGACATCTTTCCTCCGGTTTAAATATTCATTTTTCCCGGATCAGGCCCTCAATTTTATTCATCAGTCACCTGTTGTTAAAAAGATCCTTTCAGGCATTTCAGGTATAACTCCTGCATCCCGGGCTATTCTGAAAAGTTTTTGCACAGCCAGCCTGCCTTCGCTCCCAAGGACGGATGTGAATTCATTTACATACATCTCAATATGGCTGTGCAGTACATCGTTTTCCATTTCTCTTGCATGCTGCCTTACAAAATCAAAAGTTGAATAAAGATCATTATAGGCATAATCAATACTTCTTTTTATTATTCTATTGACCTTCAGAGCAATATCTTCAGGCACTTTCCTGCTGATTACAATTGCACCGAGAGGTACGGGTGTTCCGGAAATCTCTTCCCAGTAACGGCCAAGGTCAGTTATTTTCCTCAGACCTTTTTTAAAATAAGTAAATCTGGTCTCGTGTATTATCAACCCTGCATCAATTTCCTCATTAATAAGTGCATTTTCTATTTCAGAAAAAAGATATTCTTTTTTATTTACTGCCTGAGGCCATTTAATGCTGAAAAGAAGATTAGCAGTGGTATATTTTCCGGGAATAGCGATAAGGAGGTTATCAATTTCATCCTCATGAATTTCCCTTTTACTGATGAGAAGCGGACCATTACCCCTTCCAATTGCGCTTCCGGAATCAAGGATAAGATAGTTTTCTGCAATATATGCATAGGCATGATAACTTATTTTAATAATGTCGGCTTTGCCTTCAAAGGCTCTTCTGTTAAGTTCCTCAACATCAGCAATAAAATAATCAAACTCAAGGCCTTCCGTGTCAATCTTTCTGTTTGCAACAGCACTGAAAATAAATGTATCATTCGGACATGGTGAAAAACCCAGCGTCAGCTTCATAGCATCACAGTAATTTCAGTATTTCATAAATTTTGATCTCAAGATTACTGAGTGCAAGAGGAATGTTCCATGCATTTTTACTTCTTGTACCCACTTTGTTTGATACAGCTCTTAATGCAATAAAAGGTATTTTTTCAAAAGAACAAATATAGAAAAAAGCAGCACCTTCCATTGTCTCGATATCAGGATTATATAGTTTTTTAAGTTTTTCAGCTGTGGCTTCAGTTCCTGTGGCAGTATTAACGGTTATTGCTTTTACAGGTCTGAGAATTTCAGAGGCTCTGCAGGCAAATTCATTATTACAGGGAATATTGCCATCAATAAAAGGGAATTTATCCGCTTCCATAAGCATGGTATTTTTCAGGGGGATGAAACCGTTATCGGTTTCAATTCCAAGGTCGGCAAAGCAATCCGATACCGGCATTACCACTTCACCTTCAGGGATGCTGCCGTGAAAACTTCCGGCAATACCTGCATTAATTGCAATATCAGGTTTTTCGCCGGCACAAAGCCACTTCTTCATTGCCCAAGCAGTAGCCATGCATCCGACACCTGTCACAAGTACAGATATTTCATGCCCTCCTGTCAAAAACCAGCCGGAGTCAGAAAGACTCTCTTTTTTCAGGCAACCTGCCTCATGAGATGTTGCAAAAACCATTAAAATCTTCACAATAATTAATTTAAATTTGCAGGTCAGAAAAGAAAAGACTAAGTTATTCTTTTTCTGAAGAAAAATGTTATACTTTAGGGTTTTAATTATTTCCGTATTTAATGTTATATCTAACCCGCAGAGAAAGATTCAGTGCAGCCCACAGAATGTTTAAGCCTGAGTGGACTGATGAAGAAAACCTGAAAGTTTTCGGAAAATGTTCCAATCCGAACTGGCATGGTCATGATTATATTTTGTATGTGACAGTTAAAGGAAATATTTCAGAAGAGAGCGGGCTTGTAATTAACATGAACATAATCAAGGAGATTATAAAGGAAAGAATTATTGACAAAGTTGATCACCGCAATCTTAACCTTGAAGTTGATTTCATGAAGGGGCTAAATGCCACAACTGAAAATCTTGCAGTGGCAATTTGGAATGAGCTTGAGGAACCTTTACGCAGGGCCGGAGGAGAACTTTACCGGATAAGAATAGATGAAACTGAAAACAATATAGTAGAATATTATGGCAAAGAAAATCAAAGTACTGGAAAACGGGATTGAGGAAACAGCAAAAGGTTATACAAAAGTTGAACAGTGGAACAAGGAGAATGTTGATGAACTGGCATCATATTATTACAAAGTTCTCGGATTGCTTGGAGAAGATCCCGACCGGGAAGGTTTGAAAAAGACTCCTGAAAGAGTTGCCAAGGCTCTTTATTTCATGACAATGGGTTATCATCAGAATCCCTGCAAAATATTAAATTCGGCAAAATTCAGGGAGGATTACAAGCAGATGGTACTTGTAAAGGATATTGATATTTATTCATTATGCGAGCATCATATGCTGCCATTCTTCGGGAAGGCGCATGTGGCATATATTCCAAACGGTTATATTACAGGACTCAGCAAAATAGCCAGGGTTGTGGAGGCATTCAGCCGGCGGCTGCAGGTTCAGGAAAGACTGACAACGCAGATCAGGGACTGCATACAGGGTTGCCTTGATCCTCTCGGGGTGGCCGTGGTAATTGAAGCCCAGCATCTCTGCATGATGATCAGAGGTGTTCAGAAACAGAATTCGGTAACAACAACATCTGCTTTCACAGGCTGCTTCCTTGATAATTTCAGGACAAGAGAAGAATTTATGCACCTAATAGGAACAAAGCTGCATTGATTTTTTTCTACTTTTGCTTCACCTTAAAAACCTACACATTAAACTATAATATTAGTTATGAAAGCATTTGTTTTCCCTGGTCAGGGGGCTCAATATCCGGGAATGGGTAAAGAACTTTATGAAAAATACCCGGTAGCGAAGGAGTTGTTTGAGAAGGCCAATGAAATTCTTGGGTTCAGAATAACTGACCTTATGTTTTACGGCACTGAAGATGATCTGAAACAGACAAAAGTAACCCAACCTGCTATTTTTCTGCACTCAGTAATTATCACCTTTGTGTCAGGAAATAATTTTTCACCTGATATGGTTGCAGGTCATTCGCTCGGGGAATTTTCAGCACTTGTTGCAAACCGGACAATAACATTTGAAGATGGACTGGTGCTTGTTTCAAGAAGGGCTCTGGCCATGCAGAAGGCATGTGAAATGAATCCTTCCAGCATGGCAGCAATACTCGGGCTTGATGATACTGTTGTTGAGGCTGTGTGTTCAGAGTTTAACGGAGCTGTGGTGCCTGCTAACTATAACTGTCCGGGACAAATAGTTATATCAGGCACTTCCCATGCTGTAGACAGGGCTATAGAAATTCTTAAATTGCGGGGAGCGAAAAGAGCATTGAAACTTGCCGTGAGCGGCGCATTTCATTCCCCCCTTATGGAGCCGGCAAGAAAAGAGCTTGAGGAGGCTATCGGCAAGACTCCCTTCAATAAACCAATATGCCCGGTTTTCCAGAATGCAACAGCACTGCCATCAACTGACCCGGATGAGATAAAGGCAAACCTTGTTATGCAACTTACCTCCCCTGTTAAATGGACCCAGACAGTAATCAATATGATTAATCAGGGAGCCACAACCTTTATTGAAGCAGGACCTGGCACAGTATTGCAGGGACTCATAAAAAAGATAAACAAGGATGTGGAGACACTTAGTGCAATTGCTTGAATATTAGCATGGTACGTCTTACTGATAATTATAATCAGTACTGAAACGGATAAAAAAATATAAAAGCTAATTATTGAGCGGTTCTGTCAGCTACGGGGTTTCATCACAATTCCTTTGTGCTTTCTGCCGTCAATAAGTATTTCAAGCGGTTTTTCAAATCTAACGTGGCGGATATACTGGTTTTCGTAAACAACCTGCTGACCTTTAAGATATTCCACATCAAAATATCCGTCACCATTATATGGATTTACCGTAAAATATCCGACTCTGAACGATGTGAGATTCTGGAAAAAGTGTGTTCCCTGGCTCGGGTCAATTCTGTAATTTTGCAATCCTGCTTCCACAATGATTCTTGCAGCTGAAATCTGCGGCCATTTAACCGGAATTCCCAGCCATGGATCATTTGATCCCCAACGTCCGGGACCAATAAGAACATATCCGGCACCGTTTTTCAAAAATCCAGAATTTATTTTTTCAATATCTTCAGCAATTCTTTCACTGTATGACGGATTAAAAGATTCCGGCTTCAGGTATACTATATCCCTGATATCCTTAAAGACTCCGTTGCCGAGGGCTGATTCAGAATATATTATTGCATCTTCAGGATTTAATTCTTCAATATCAACGCTGTAAATTTCCTCATTTTGGACTATTGGTCTTATCTGCAGGAAATTGAAAATCTTTGGTGTACCTGGTGGTGTTTCAAGGTTTGCTGCAAATTCGATTTCAATAGGGTGGTTCATTTCCTTTGAGCCTGTCTCAAGTAATGTCTGAAGAATTTCGGCAAGCGGAAACTGATTATGCTGCAATATACTGGCAAATGTTATAATACGTTTGCCCGGCCGGCTTATACCATCATAAAGCATATTGTTATTCCGGTCGTAGGTAGATGCCAGATATCTCATTGCTGCATCATTATTCACATCTCCGATTTTAAGTTTCAGCAGGTTAACGCCGTCATCGGTAGATGGCACAAACCGGCTTACGTTAAGGTCAAGCGCATAAAAGAATTTCTGTGTATCCCGCAAGGCGTAATCCGGGGAACTCAGTTGAAGAATTTTCTTAGGATGTTTAGGTGAAAAGCGGAGAGTCTGGCCTCCTTCAACCACAAGTTTTCCAAGGCCAAAAGCAACATTGGCTATTCCGTCTTCAGCTTTTTCAGAGCCAATAGGATAATAATTAAGAGACCTTGCCACACCTGAGAATGTAGGATAAAACATATTTTCATGCCTTGTGCCGCACACTTCCTGTATAATAATTCCCATCTTTTCCTCGTCTATCACATTAGAGGTTGCTGTCATATAAGCCTTGCTCATTTTATAATATACAGAGGCATATACTTCTTTAATTGCGTCCGACAATAGTTGCACCATATATCTGTTATCGGCAACACGAGGAATCATGTAGGTTGAGTATATTCCTGCAAATGACTGATAATATGAGTCTTCAAGTTTGCTTGAAGATCTTATGGCAAGCGGATAGTTTCTGGAGACTGACAGAAATGCATAAAAATCCTGATACACCCATCCGGGAAGTTCGGCACTGATGAAGCGGGCAAGAATATCCTCATCAGGAAGGTCGGACATAGCGATGGAATAAAGATTATTGTTTTCCATGAATTCATCAAATACATCAGTACTTAATACAACAGTACGCGGAATTGTTATGATGACATCCGGAAATTTGTTATAGAGTTTGTTCTTTTTTATTACGGAGTTGATAAATGCAAGACCACGCGCCTTTCCTCCTATTGAGCCCTCTCCTATTCTTGAAAAAATCTGGTATTCATCAAAGTTTGTCTTGTCGAATTTTGCAATTACGCCTCTTCCTTTTCCGAGTCTGAAGCTTGAGATTGCGACATAAAGGAACCTTCTCATTTCATCGAGAGTTGCGAAGTCTTCCTTTCTGAGGTACTTGAAAAGCTGTGCAACAGGAAAGAGTGCTCTGGCATTGAGCCATTTAGAAAAATGGTTCCTGCCTGCATGATACTCGAGCGATTTATCGGGTACTGTCAGTATCTTTTGTTGTAAACTCTGCAAGTCGGTTGCAATTGCTATAGGTTCCATTGTATCGGGATTCCTGAAGACAAAAGGACCGAATGCAAGGTTTTGTATCAGATAATTCCGGAGTTCGAGGGAGAGTGATTTTGAATATTTATAAATGAATCCTGCTCCAAGTTCTTCAGCTATTTTTTTATGTTCAAGGCTCGACGACTGCAACAGGAAGGGTACCTGATCATCATCGGCTTTCACCATTTTACAGAGTTCTATTCCTGCATTTTCATCTGTTTCACCATTGCGTTTGTAACTTATATCTGAGATAATGCCGAGAACATTATATTTATACCTCTGGTAAAGCTCCACGGCTTCCTCAAAATTGGTAGCCAGAAGTATTTTGGGCCTGCCCCGCATTTTAAGCATACGCTGGTGTTCATTAAGAGCTTCACGTTGAAAATCAAGCGATTGTGCCAGGATAATCCTGTAAAGGTTAGGAAGGTAAGATGATATATACCTGCGTGAGTTTTCAACAAGGATTATTGCCTGAACGCCAACCTGTTCAATATCATGTTCAGCATTCATTTTGTCTTCCAGCAGTTTGATTATAGCAAGTATCAGCGAGGCATCACCAAGCCAGCAAAATACATAATCAATGGCACTCAGGTCTTCTTTTTCAAGCCTTACAGAAACTTCACGTGAAAAATATGTCAGAACAACGATTGGTATTTTTTCGTACAGTTTTTTAATCTGTTTTGCGAGTGCAAAAACATCCGTTCCTTTAACACTCAACATTGCAATTACCAGGTCAATATTTCCTTCGGCCAGTATTTTAAAAGCATCCTCTGTATTATCGGTCTGTACAAAAGTTGGTGGATATTTTAGATTAAGGGAGACATATTCGTTGAATATCTGTTCTTCGATCCTGCCATCTTCCTCAAGCATGTAATTATCGTAATTACTGCATATTATAAGTACCCTGTGTATCCTTTTCTGCATAAGGAGGTCGAAAGAAGTATCAGAAAAGTCATACTTCTGCATATCCAGTATCCCGTCAATTACTGCCATATAAAGAAAATTTAACAGGTCAGGTTAAGTTCATTAATTTTGAACTATTTAGCATAATGCATTAACATTATTTCGTTATTAATCTATCCAATCAAGGCATAAAATTACTAATAATGTCAATATGATTACTCATATCCCTTGAGTTACAGAAGATATCAGGAACGGGATGAGGGTTGAATCAGTCAACAACCCACACTGTACCGGAATTCAGGAGATCATCGACACATTTTATTGCCGAGCCTGACTGTATTTTTTTTATTTGTTCGCTTAAAGCCGAATCATATGTTTCTCCCTCAACTGCTCTTATTACTCCAAGCGCAAGGGGATATTCCGGGTATCTCATATTAGCGAGAAAATAATGGATGCCAGGGTTTGTTTCATGGGCATTATGAATCAGGATATCTTTTTCCTTAATTCCCTTTTCTCCGATTCTTACTACTTTAAGTTTTAGTCCGTCAAGAATCAGACCGCTTTTTTTGTCTTTTCCGAAGAGCATTGGTTCGCCATGTTTCAGGATGATTGTTCTATCGTCTCTTACGTCTTTGCCGGTTACGACATCGTGTACTCCATCGTTGAAAATGACGCAGTTCTGGAGTATTTCAATCACTGAAGCACCTTTATGTTTTGCTGCCTCAGTAAAGATTTCGGTTGAAAGGTTTATGTTGTTATCTACTGTTCTTGCAAAAAATTTCCCTTTGGCTCCTATTACAAGTTCACCTACTGAAAAAGGTTCCTCAATGGTTCCGTAGGGTGATGTTTTTGTCACAATACCTTTTTCTGATGTTGGCGAGTATTGGCCTTTTGTTAGGCCATAAATTTCATTATTGAAAAGAACAATTTTCAGATCAATATTTCTTCTGATAGCATGAATAAAATGGTTACCACCTATTGCAAGTGCATCGCCGTCACCGGTTATTACCCACACTGACAATGAGTTATTAGCAGCTTTTACTCCTGTGGCAATAGCAGCTGCCCGGCCATGAATTCCATGAAATCCGTATGTATTCATATAATACGGCAGCCGTGATGAGCATCCTATGCCGGAGACAAATACATATTTTTCCTTAGGTATATCAAGTTCTGCGAGGGTTCTTTGAATTGAGGCAAGTATTGCATGATTGCCGCAACCCGGGCACCACCTTACTTCCTGGTCGCTTTTGAAATCCCGGGGGCTGTATTTCTGTTCCTTTTTCTCTTCCATGCTATTTATCCTCCAGAAGTTTAATACAGTTTTCCTTGATTTCCTTAATGGTAAAAGGCAAGCCCTGAACTTTATTGATCTGGTAATAAGAAAATTCCTGGAAATTCATTTTCAGGTATGCTGCAAATTGTCCGAGATTAATTTCGCAAACTACAATTTTGCTGAATCTGCTGAATATATTTCTGACGTTTTGTGGCAAGGGATTTATGTAGTTAAAACATGCAAGTCCCACTTTATATCCATCCCTGCGCATTTCCTTAACTGCAGTAAGCAGATGTCCGTAAGTACCTCCCCAGCCGATCAGAAGCAGATCACCCTGTTCTTCTCCGTAAACTTTCAGGTCAGGAACTTTTCCGGCAACTTTTTTTACTTTTTCATCCCTTATTTTAACCATATATTCGTGGTTTTCAGGGACGTATGATACAGTACCCTTAATGGTTTTTTCAAGTCCGCCTATTCTGTGTTCAAGTTCTGGAGTTCCGGGGATTGCCCAGTAGCGTGCATATTTTTTATCGTCCCTTTTATAGGGGAAATAAGGTTCATTGCCTTTTTTTGCGAAAGGTGGTTTAATATCGGGCAGGTCTGACATCTTTGGTATTTGCCATGGTTCTGAACCATTTGCTATGAATCCGTCAGTAAGGAGCAGCACCGGAGTCATATGTTCTAAAGCGATTCTGGCTGCTTCAAAAGCATAGTTAAAGCAATCTGAAGGTGAACTTGCGGCGAGTACCACAACAGGGCATTCGCCGTTTCTCCCGAAAAGGGCCTGCATAAGGTCGGCCTGTTCCGTTTTGGTAGGCAGTCCGGTGGAAGGTCCTCCACGTTGTACATCAATGATTACTATTGGAAGTTCGGTCATGACTGCAAGGCCGATTGCTTCCGATTTGAGAGCAAGACCGGGGCCCGAGGTGGAAGTCACTGCCAGACAACCTGCAAAGCTGGCACCTATGGCTGAACAAATACCGGCTATTTCATCTTCTGCCTGAAAGCTGATTACCCCTAAATCCTTACGTGCTGCAAGTTCTTCAAGAATTCCTGTAGCAGGGGTAATTGGATATGAACCCACAAAGAGTTTCAGTCCGGCTTTTTCTGCAGCGGCAAGGAGTCCCCATGCAGTTGCTGTGTTACCATTAATATTTCTGTAAGTACCTTTTGCGAGCAGTGCAGGGCTGATCCTTACAGGCGTCAGTGCTTCAATGGTTTCAGCATAATAATAACCGGCGCGAAGGGCAATTTTGTTTGCTTCAGCAATCTCAGGCCTGTTCTTAAATTTTTTATTGCAATAGTCTTCAGTGTATGTGAGTTTTCTGTCGAACATCCAGTAAACCATCCCAAGTGCAAACATATTTTTTGTACGCAGCACCGATTTAGGGTCAAGCCTGAAGTCTTTTAATGCCTCTTTCACCATTGATGTAATAGGAGCGGCAATAATATTATAATCCTCAAGCTTCTCCTCTTTTACAGGATCAGAAATATAACCTGCCTTCTGAATGTTTTTCTCAGTAAAGCTATCCCTGTCATAAATTATTGTGCTGCCTTCCTTTAGCCATTGTGCATTTGCCTTAACTGCAGCAGGGTTCATTGCAACCAGAACATCAGCGTAATCGCCCGGAGTATTTACCTCTGAATGCCCAAGATGAACGGTAAAGCCTGAAACACCTCCTACAGTTCCTTCCGGAGCACGTATCTCAGCAGGATAATCGGGGAAAGTCGAAAGATCATTTCCATATAAAGCTGCTGTCTCAGAGAACAATGTTCCGGTAAGTTGCATACCATCCCCGGAATCGCCTGAAAATCTGATTACTACCTCATCCTTTTCGATAAACTGTGGTTTTTTGCCCATTTTCCGTCCAATAAATTAAACTATAAGACCGTCAGCTGTTCTTATGCTTACATTAACCGGTTATTTTTAATTATTTTTTACTATGCAAAGTTAAATTATTTAATAAAGGAAAATTCAGACAAATATTGTAATCAGTATATGATTTTGGTCATGCTTTAATAAATGGTATTAAACCCCGGAGCAAGCTCCGGACAAAAATTTCCGGGGCAAGACGCGGGGAATTAAACCAAAACTTCTCATCCGCCGACTTCGCAGGTCGAAGGCCTAAGCGGAACAAGAAGGTGTTTAAAAATCCTGTCGGGAAAATACACATGTTTAAATATCAACCTTTTCGAGGTGAATTTCTTTTTCAAAAAAGAGTCTTGAAATTTTCCCGAAATATTCTGTTAAATCAGATACAAAAAATCTGTCCCTATCTGTAGAAGATGATTCGGTTAGAAGGTTATTTGCCTGCAGTGTTTGCTTTACAGCGGCTGATACAATCTGCGAAGTATCAATTATTTCGATTTGAAAATTAAAAAACCTGTTTATCTGGTTTTTTATGATGGGATAATGTGTACATCCCAGAATTAATGCCTCTATTCCGTGAAATATTTCGTTTGAAAGATATGTTCTGATAATTTGGTTGCTGACGTCGTCGTAAATGAAGCCCTCCTCTATCATAGGTACCAGAAGGGGGGTAGCAAGCGAAACAACTTCTGTTGTGGGCGACTTCCTATAAAGAAGGTTTTTATAGATTTCTGAAGTTATAGTGCGCTTTGTTCCTATTACACCAACTTTTCTGAAATTACATGTGCTAATATAATTGATAACAGGGTTTATTACATCCATTATTATTGTACGGCTCCCGAATTTTTCCTTCAGATAGTCGTATGCAGAAGCGGAGGCGGAATTACATGCAATAAGAATTGCCTTTGCATTCTGCTTAAGCAAAAAATCAACTATTTTTTCTGAATATTGGCGTATAAGTTCGGCTGATTTATCTCCGTATGGCAGGTGGGCAGTATCGCCGAAATAGATCAGGCTTTCTCCTGGCATTATTTGTTTAATCGCATGTGCAACCGTCAGTCCGCCAACACCTGAATCAAAAATCCCGATAGGTCGCTTTTCCATTTTCAATAAAATATCCTTAATAAATTATTCACGGAGGAAAAACATAAAATCTGAAATAAAAACATCACTCATAAAAATGAAAAGACATCCTCCTGAAAAGCAGATTCGTGGAGGATGTCTTTAATACATTATGGGTTATATTACTTGATTCCAAGTTTGTTTTTTACTTGCTGAAGCACATTTATACTTTTGGATTCATCGAAATAGAGCAGTTCGCCTTTAGCCACATCAAAAATATAAATGAAGCCACCCTCTTTCCCCACTTCTTTTATAGCTTTGTCAACCTTATCGAAAATAGGTTTTGTGAGGTTGGCCTGTTCTTCCTGCAGACGGTTCTGTGCCTGAAGCTGAAAGTCCTGTATCCGTTTATTCATATCAGCAAGTTCCTGCTCTTTTGTCTGACGTACAAGGTCGGTAAGATTTTTACTTTCTTTATTATATTGCTCAATCTTATTGTTAAGTTCAACCTGCATCAGTTCAAGGGCATTCACTAATTCTTTCTGGGTTTTTTGCAATTTAGCCATTGCCGAATCATATTCGGGCATGGCCTTTATTAACTCATCTGTATTGATATGTCCGAATTTTAAGGCCTGTCCGTTAACGGCATAACAGGTAAACAATAGGATTGTTCCTGCAATTATTGGTAATGAAAATTTTTTCATTTATAAAATTTTATGTTAAACAATCGTCACAAAAATAATTATTAAACAGTTATAACAAATAAAATAAGGGAAATATTTTCTTAATTTAAAGTTAAAATTTTCAATTCGTTACATTAATACTGCTAAAAATAAATAAAAACGAATAACAATCAATCATTTAGTTTTTTCTCCGGTCATTAGTTTTTATATCCCATTTTTTCGAGCACCTGGTCACTAATATCATATTTTGGATTTGCATAAAGGACATTTCCCCCTGCAGCAGTATCGAAAATAATTGCATAACTTCCTTCTACTGCAATTTCCTTGATAGCTTTCAGAATCTCATCCTGAATGGGTTTCACAAGTTCCTCCCGTTTTTTGAAAAGTTCACCTTCGACTCCGAAATATTTGTTCTGCAGATCCTTCACTTCCTTTTCCTTGTTTATTATTGCTTCCTCGCGCTTTGTTTTCATATCCTGAGAGAGGAGAACTACTTCGTTCTGATATGCCTTATACATTTTTTCGACTTCGGCATATCCGTCTGCTACTTCCTTTTCCCACTGCTTCGAAATTTTGTCGAGTTGTTCTTGGGCAGTGTTGAATGCAGGAATATTTTTCCTGATGTAATCAGTGTCAACAAATGCATATTTCTGAGCTATGGCAAAAACCGGAATCAGAAATATTGCTGCGGTTAATAATGCTATTCTTTTCATAATTTTCATTTTTAGGTTTAACTTTTAAAATTGCTGGCCAATCACGAAATGAAATTGCGATTTATTGGCATCGGGTTTACCGGGTACGGCATCAAATCCATAGCCCCAGTCAACGCCAAGAAGACCGAACATAGGCAGGTTGGCTCTTAAACCTATTCCGGCAGAACGGTGCATTCTGAAAGGATTATATTCTTTCAGCTGGTACCATGCCTTCCCTGCCTCAAGGAATGTAAGTGCATAGATAGTTGCCTGCTGGTTAAGTGTAATTGGATATCTCAGTTCAAAAGTAATTTTTGAGTAAACGTTTCCGGCAGGAGAACCTTTTACCGGATCATCCGGAGTAAGAGAACCATTTGTATATCCGCGTAAGGCAATCACTTCACGTCCGTAGAAGCTGTATCCTGTCATACCGTCGCCGCCAAGGTAAAAGTTTTCAAATGGTGAAGGCCCTATATCTTTATTATAGAAGCCAAGGTATCCGAAAGCAAATTTGGCATTAAGCACCAGTTTGTCATTTCTGGTAACAGGATAATAATAATCGGCTTTAAAGACCCATTTATGGAACTCAATCCATCTGTATTTGACATCATCGGATGCATCTTTGTAATTTTTCCCGTTTATAAGTGAATATGGTGGGGTTACCTGTAACTGGAGTGAAAAGCTGGAACCGTTTCTCGGATAAATAAGGTTGGGCCCTGTGGAAAACCGCATTAATCTTCCGGTAATGCTGAAAAGGTTTGATGTACCATTTTCAAAAAGGAAACGAAATACATTATAATTATTAAGATTGTACCGCTGATAATTCAGTTCGCCATAAAGGGAGAAGAAGTCGTCGGGCCAGTCGAGTCTCTTTCCAAGGCCAACTGAAATACCGTCAATAATCATTGATTGTCTTCCATCCTCATTTTTTTTCTGTCCGTTGGTCATTAACGAACGGTAAAATGACAGTGAAAAAGTATTTGGTTTTTTCCCTCCGAGCCATGGTTCAACAAATGAAATATTGTATGACTGATAAATACGTCCGTTCGACTGGGCTCTTATACTTAATGACTGGCCGTCGCCGGACGGATAAGGCTTCCATTCCTTCAAATTAAAGAAGTTTCTCATTGCGAAGTTGTTAAATCTTACTCCCACTGTGCCTACCAGCATGCCTGCTCCCCAGCCTCCTGAAATTTCAAACTGGTCATTGGCTCTCTCTTCAAGCTTATAGAGAAGATCAACAGTACCGTTCATTGGATCAGGAATTGGCTGAGGGTTAATCTTTTCCGGATCAAAATGGCCAAGCACACCTATTTGTCTTACGGAACGCAGTATATTTTCCTTGCTGAAAAGGTCTCCCGGCAGGGTATAAAGTTCCCTGCGGGCAACATGTTCATTTGTCCGGTTGTTGCCGCTTATTATGATATCATTGAGATAAGCCTGATCGCCTTCATAGATTCTTACCTCAAGATCTATTGAATCGCCCTCAACTTTTACCTCCACCGGTGTCAGATTGGAGAACAGGTAGCCGTTGTCAAGATAGAGGGAGCTGACAGCATCTTCATCCACTTTCAGCCTTTTGTTCAGCAGCGTTTTGTTATATACCGATCCCTTTTCAATATTAAGCACTTTATCAAGTAATTGCGTGGGATATACACTGTTGCCGACCCATGAAATATTTCTTATGAAGTATTGCCTGCCCTCTTCAACCTTAATTACCAGTCCCACGCGGTCGGGTGAAATCTGATAAACCGAATCTGAGAGTATTGCAAAATCCTTGTATCCGTTATCATTATAAAATGTATAAAGTTTCTCCTTGTCTTCAGCGAATTTGTCTGAAATAAATTTTGAAGACCTGAAAAAGTTCCAGTTCTTTTCTTTAGTGCCTTTCATCTGTCTTTTCAGTTTACGGGAATCAAAATGTTCATTTCCTATAAACTGAATATCGGCAATCTTTACTTTCTCGTGTTTATCTATCTCAACAGTAAGTATAACATTATTTGGTTTGTCAGGGTCTTCTTTCTGGATAAAATTTACTGTTGTATTCAGGAATCCTTTTCCAAGGTAATGGTCTTTGATAATTTTTTCGGTGTTATTAAGGATAAAGGATGTGATCTGGGAGCCGTTGGGAAGTTTTATTTTATCTTTAATGTCCTGTATTTCAGATTTTTTTATTCCTGTAATTTTCAGGTTCGAAAGTCTGGGTCTTTCCTGCAGGAAGATATCAAGGTATACTGTGTCGCTTTGAACTTTTGAAATGGTGATTCTTATATCAGAGAATAAACCCTGACTCCAGAGCTTCTGGGCGGCTGATGTTATTTCCTCTCCGGGTATTGTAATTTCCTGGCCGGTTCTTAAACCTGATATTCCTATAAGTGCATTTGAATCGAGGTATTTGATTCCGGTAATGGTTATGCCTCCGATAATATAATCTTCAATTTTTCTGTAATCATAAATTCCGGTCTTTTCTTCCTCCTGACCTTTAAGGGGGGAAGGCTGTGTTATTATTAATAAAACTGCAAGATATATAAACAATCTCTTAATCAGCATCATATCCTCCTTCTTCCATAATCTGTTCACTTGTTTTTCCGAATCTTCTTTCTCTTTTCTGAAAATTAATTATAGCCTCGTAAAAATTCTCCTTGCGAAAATCGGGCCAAAGAACTTCGGTAAAATACAACTCTGTATATGCCATCTGCCAGAGCAGAAAGTTGCTTATTCTCATTTCCCCGCTTGTTCTGATCATAAGTTCGGGGTCGGGTATGCCGGCAGTAGAAAGATATTTTCCGAAAATATTTTCATTCTCCGAATCAGGATTTATTTTTCCGTTTTTAACATCAACAGCAAATTTTCTGGCAGCCTGAAAGATTTCCCATCTTGAGCTGTAGCTCAGGGCAACAATCAGATTAAGTCCTGTCAGTTTTGAGGTGAGTTCTATTGTGTCAAGAAGTTTTTTTCTTATTTTGTTGTCGAGTTGTTCTATATCACCAATAACTCTCAGCCGTATATTATTTTTAACAAGGTTACCTGTTTCATTATTAAGTGCCTGTGCCATAAGGTCCATCAGAGCAGAAACTTCTTCATCAGGTCTGCTCCAGTTTTCCTTTGAGAATGTGTAGAGTGTAAGGTATTTTAATCCCAGTTCTGCTGCACATTCAATAACTTCCCTTACTGCCTTGACTCCTTCCTGGTGGCCCATATTTCTTTCAAGTCCCCGCTGTTTAGCCCACCTGCCATTGCCATCCATAATTACAGCAACATGGTGTGGCAGTTTTTTAATATTTATCTGATCCCTGAGTGACATCTGTTAATGTTTTCTTTTCTCTCTTACGTCATTATAAACCGGGCATCCGGCCAGTTTATTGTATATTTTCCAGGTGAACGAAACTCCTGCATACGAATACCAGTCGTTATTATGGAGCCATCCGTGTTCAGCCGGGTCAATATTATCTTTTAAGCCGTCAAAGTTATCATAAAAAGTTTTACGAAAGCCATATTCTATTTCCAGACCCAGATTATTATAAATATTAAGTTTATATCCGAGTGAGAAAGGCAGCACAGGTGTATATGTAAAAACTGTGGTATTGATAAATACGATTCCTGCGCCTGCGGCAAGGTATGGTGAAGATTTCCATCTTTTCCCCTGTGTATTATAGGGGAAAAAATTAAATTCGAACATTGTGCTCCATTCACCTATGACACCCGAAAAGGAGTTGGCCCTCGATTGCTGAAAACTATTTTTGAAATCAAGGTCATTTCCCGAAAGTCCTCCTGCGAGAAGGTTAATTCGAAAAGCCTGCCGGGGGTGAAGGTTATACCTGTAAAAAAATCCTGCTGCCGGCTGCAGTGAATACATAAGTCTGCCCGGATTAATATCGCCGATATATGACGTTACCCCGCTTGTAATACCGTAATCAGCGCTTCTCTGTCCACTCATGGTAACAGTAAAAGTTGCCAGTAAAACAAAAAATAGACCTTTTTTCATTAAAAGTAATTCCGTTCAAAATTTTCTACCATTCAGAAAAGCCGGCAACCCGTTTTTACCTGTCAGTAATTTATAGGTAAATGTCACATTGAAAAAATAATAAACGTCATTTGAACGGGAATATTGTGATGTATATCCTTCAAGATAATCAGAAAAGGCATATCTGCCTCCCAGTTCTAACCCCACATTGTAATCGGGCATTACCAAAAGGTTAATTCCGATACCCAGCGGAATAACTGCTGCAAATCCTCCTTCTTTCATTCCGTGCGACACAAGAACATCATTGCCTTTAACGCTGTAGGCCAATCCTCCCACTCCGGTAAATGCATAGATATCAAGGGATGAAATAAAATTACGGAATTGTGTTCTTCTGCCTTTTGCAAAAAGGTAACTGTTCTCTTTCTGGCTTTTAATGAAACAGTATTCTGCTGTAAGAGCTGGTTCAAAAAAAGTTGTTGTAGCTTCCATTGCTCTCGTTTCATTTGAACCTCTCCGGTCTGTTGCATGAAGCATTCCGAATGAGAGACCAAGTTTCGTACTCAGATTCTGTAGAATTCTGTAACGAAGACTTCCGTTAATATTAAATCTTGTCTGAAGAAAACTGAAATCCTTTATCCCGAGTATATTTTCAGTTTGTGAGAATCCTCCTATATCACCGAAGAACTGAGCTGTTCCGAGACCTGCAATTGCTTCATATCTTTTTGTTTTCCAAAGCTGACCGGAAACAAGGTGAGGCAGAAAAATTATAATAATAACAATCAGAACCGGTCTTTTCATTTTGTCATCTTTTAAATTACAGGATACAAAGATAATTATCTCTTTGATTTAATAAATATTGATAATCTTCCGAATTTTATCAGTTTCTTTTATCTGCGCCCCACATTAGTTTATCCCTGAGGGTGCTGTAGAAATCCCGGCCTTTCAGCATTACTGTTTTCAGTTTATTTCCAGCCTGTTGAATATGAATATGCTGTGAGAAAGGCAGTTTTTCTGACCTGTAATCACATGTGGCAAGATATTCACTGGTTCTGCCTTCCATTTCCATTCTGATTTTACTGGTACCCGGCAGAACGATTGGTCGAACGGTAAGATTGTGAGCTGAAAGGGGTGAAACAATTATACTTTCATCACATGGAGGCAATATTGGTCCACCTGCACTGAGGTTATAAGCCGTGGAGCCAGTTGCAGTTGAAACAATCAGACCATCGGCCCTGTATGTATTAAGGTATACACCGTTCACATAAACATTAATAATTATCATGCTCAGCCCGGCTTTCTGGACTGTAACCTCATTCAGGGCTACCGGGTCATATCCGCCAAACTTCCCGGCCGGCTCTGTTATCTCAATCAGGGATCTTTCAACAATCTCGAAATCATTATTATATATAAACTCAAGCGACTGGCACATTTCATCTTCTGAAATGTTGGCAAGAAATCCAAGCCTGCCGGTATTAATGCCGGCTACAGGCACTGATAAATCCTTAACATACATCATAGTCTCAAGAAAAGTTCCGTCACCTCCCACACTTAAAATAAGATCGGGCCTTTCCTTCAGAGAATCAACACTATCAAATTTCTCAATTTTAAAATTTCCCTTGAATGATTTAAATTCACCTGACCTTTCAAAAAGAAGAATTCTTATGTTTTTTTTACAGAAATCCTCAATGAGATGGTTAATCACCCGCATTGTGCGGTCGTTCATTCCTGAAGTGAAAATTGCCACTCTTTCCAGCATATTTCTTAAATATTCATATATTTGATTAACATATCGAGCCTCTCGGAATAGAATTTATCGAGAACATCATCGGCAGATACCCATTTTCTGATGTCATATCCATATCTTTCAAAAGTCCTGATAACTGATGCAAGATCGTTTGAATTTAGTTTAAGTGTTACCTCAAGTCTGACCGAGTCAGGCGGGGATGTTATAAACATACTGAGTATTTTAAGGTTATTTCCTTCTGCAATCTGAGCTATCTGTGCAAGAGAATAATTTCTCTCAGGCATTTCAAGCACGATAATTCCTCCCGGCTGATCCATTGAAGAAAAAGAAGCTATATGTTGAATTAAATCATTAACCGTAATAACCCCCCTGTAATGTCCTTTCTCATCCAGAACAGGCACGACAGTCAGTTTCAGTTTTGCCGCAAGGGCAATTACCTCAAAGATATGCTGATCGGTTGTTACATACGGTTTAAACAATGTAAGTTTATGATTACCTATGGGTTCATCGGGCTGATTAAGATCGTAAATGTCGGAATCAGATATCAGTCCGAGAAAATCCTCGTTATTTACTATAGGAAGATGGGAAATCCTGAATACTTCCATCCAGTTAAGGGCAGTCTGGCCGGTATCAGAGGTTTTCAGTGAAGGAACTGTTTCTGATATAAGATCTTTTGCCTGCATCGTTTAAATTTCTTCCATTTTAAATTTTCTTACAAGATAGCGAAAAAAAACCATAGATATTGTATTTTTGCCCTGAATTATATGCTTTGCAATTCAACCAATGACAAAATTAAGTGTCAATATTAATAAAATTGCAACATTACGCAATGCCCGGGGCGGAAATATTCCTGACGTCAGACTTGCTGCAATAAACTGCCAGAAATTTGGTGCTGACGGAATTACTGTGCATCCCCGTCCTGATGAACGGCATATCAGATATTCCGATGTATATGAAATCAGACCAATAATAACTACTGAATTTAACATTGAAGGATACCCGTCAGATAAATTCATTGACCTTGTTCTCGCAGTAAAACCGCATCAGGTTACGCTTGTTCCCGACCCGCCCGGAGCAATAACTTCAAATGCGGGGTGGGACACAAAAAAGAATCTCTCTTTTCTCAAAAATGTCGTATCGGTTTTCAGGGATGCAGGAATAAGAACCTCTGTATTTGTTGATGCCGGTAACGAAGCAATTAAGTATGCAGCAAAGTCAGGCACCGACAGGATAGAACTTTACACCGAACCTTATGCAAGGCTATATCCGGTTAACAGGGAGAAGGCAATTGAACCATACATACGTGCTGCCCTGAAGGCAAAAGAGCTTGGGCTGGGCATTAACGCTGGTCACGATCTCAGTCTGGAAAACCTCAGTTTCATCTCAGAGAACATACCTTTCCTCGACGAGGTGTCAATAGGACATGCACTTATTTCAGATGCACTTTATTACGGGCTTGAAAACACTATCCAGATGTATAAACGTCTGCTTGTAAAGTAGTTCAATAAAAATTTCCGGTGTTTTCCTGAAATCTATCAAAACACTGTTACTGATTCAATTTTATCAAGGCTTATCGGCGATGCATTCATAAAACGCAGTAGAATCTGGGCAACGCATAAAACATCTTTTTCACAATATCTGACTATTCTTTCTATATCGTGTTCCTTCCAGTAAACATCTGCCACCATGCTTCCGTCAATATCATCTTTCGGGGAAGATATGCCAAGAATAGTTGCCAGAACTTCAAGTGAGGTAAAATTCTTGTGATCCCCAAACTTCCATAATTCCATCGTATCAAGTAATCTGACTTCCCATGGTTTCTTTCCTGCGTTGTCGAGTATCTCCGGTATGGGAAGGGCATTTACAATCATCCGCCTTGCGATGTATGGATAATCAAATTCTTTACCGTTATGGGCACATAAAATTATCTCCCTGCCGGAGGAAAACTTTTTCAGAGCTGAATAGAAATCCCTGAGAATTACACTCTCATCATCACCAAAAAATGACTTAAGCCTGAAGCCGAATGGTTCCTTATCTTTTATCAGTCCGGCCGAAATGCATATTATTTTTCCGAATTCTGCATAGATTCCGGCTCTCTGGTAAACATCCGCCGCACTCTGGTCAGGTGCTCTGAAAGCGGAAGATTTTTTATCCCACAGCATCTGCATGAGAGGGCTAAGCTCATCAAAGGAAGAGGCAGCTGGTACTGTTTCAATATCAATAAACAGAACATTTTCCGGTTTTACATTCTCAAGCATAATCAAATGATTTTTTCTTTCTGAAGGTGTTGACGGATCATTGAAATAAGAACTCCTATCCCGATATTGTTTTCACCGCCTCCAGGAATAATAATATCGGCATATCTTTTTGAGGGCTCAATAAATTGAAGATGAGAAGGTTTTACTGTTGCATGGTACCTCTCAAGAACCTGCATAACCGACCTGCCCCTTTCAGCTATATCCCTTACAATCACCCTCCCAAGCCGGTCGTCAGCATCAGCATCAACAAACACTTTAATATCGAGAATTTCTCTTAAACCTGGGTCAGCAAGAATGAGAATCCCTTCAACAATAACCACCCTTGCAGGATGAACAGGAATTGTCTCCTTGGACCTCAGACAGGTAATGTACGAATATACTGGCATTTCAATATCATTACCGGCTTTAAGTATATTAAGATGCTCAATAAGCAATGAAAATTCCACAGAATCGGGATGGTCAAAGTTTATTTTCTGTCTCTCTTCAATGGGAATACGGCTATTGTCCCTGTAATAGGCATCCTGAGGAAGAACTGCAACTTCCCCGTTAGGGAATTCATTAACTATTTTCTTTACAACAGTAGTCTTTCCCGAACCTGTCCCGCCTGCAATACCTACAATTAGCATAATTTAGTATTTTTGTATCGATTTTATACTGACCAAAAATAATAATAAATTCAGATGAAGGGAAAGTTGTTCAAGCTATATGTAAAATTTAAACCTGTAATGTTTATTGAACACTTTCCTCCGGGGTATATTATAGAAGTGTAAATAAATCAATAAAATATAAATTTAACTGATGACTGAATTATATCCTCTGAGATTTGAGCCAATATTAAAAGAAAAGGTATGGGGTGGAAAATCGCTTGCACTCTATTACGGAAAGAAGGCCGATCCATCAACACCCATAGGTGAAAGCTGGGAAATATCAGCTGTATCAGACCATTTATCGGTAGTGGCAAATGGATTTCTGGCAGGCAATAATATCCAGGAAATCATCGAAGTTTACATGAGTGACATAACAGGCGAAGTCGTTTTTGAAAAATTTGGCATTGAATTCCCTCTTCTGATTAAATTTATTGAAGCAGCCTCGGATTTATCCATACAGGTTCATCCCGATGATAAAATTGCCCGGGAAAAGCATAATGCATACGGAAAGACTGAAATGTGGTATATTCTTGAGGCTCTGCCCGGCGCACGAATATACACAGGTTTCAGGGAACCTGTAACAGAAGAACAGGTCAGAAAAGCTCTATATGAAAACAATCTGGCTGAGTTGCTCAGAACCGAGTATCCGCGTCCGGGAGATGCATTCTTTACCCCTGCCGGAAGAATACATGCAATCGGATCCGGAATAACACTTGTGGAAATTCAGCAGACCTCAGATATAACCTACAGAATCTATGACTGGGGCAGAAAAAACAATAAAGGTGAGTCAAGGGAACTTCACATTGAATATGCAATGGATGCAATAGATTATAATGCATGCGGAAGTGCACTGATAAGAAAAGAACCGGTTCCCGATACCACAGTCAATCTGGTTAATTCGGACTACTTTACCACAAATATTATTTATCTCACAGGGATTCTGAAAAAAGACTATAACCTTATTGACTCATTTGTGATATACATTTGTGTAGACGGAAGTTTTTCCGTACATTGCGAAAGTGGGTCAGAAACTGCAGTTAAAGGCGATACTCTGTTAATACCGGCAGTTATTACTGATGTAATACTTGAATCTCTGACGCCATCAAAAATACTTGAAGTATTTATTAAATCAAAAACAATAAATGAATTATGAAAAAAACTATTCTTTTATTTCTGGGTTTTATTCCTGTACTTTATTTTTCAGGATGTACTGACAAAGGACAAAAAAAATCAAAAGAAGAAACCGTTGAAGAAGTTTCAGTTCCCGATACAGGTTATACCGGCATAAAACAATATTACAGCGGGAAATTTCTGTCGCAGGAAATTGAGTTTAAAAACGGTGTTCGCCACGGGCTGATGAAGACATTTTATTATCCTTCGGGTAAACTTTATCAGACAATTCAGTACAGGAACGGTCTGAAAGAAGATACAGCCATTTGGTATTATGAAGATGGCAAAGTATTCCGGAAGACACCTTTCAGGCGGGACTCAATGAACGGGGTGCAGATACAATATTACAGATCCGGCCGGGTCAAGGCAAAACTCGAGTTTGAGAATGGCCTGAGAAAACCATATCTCGAAGAATTCACAAACGACGGCAAAAAAATTACCGATTATCCCGAAGTGGTTATTAAAACAAAAGACGAGTACAAACAAAATGGCACCTATAAAATATACCTGAGTCTGAACAAAAAGAATATCAAAGTAAATTTCTACAGGGGCGGATATGTAAATGGTCTTTTTGACCCGAAAAAAGTAGCGAAAGTAAATGACACTGATTATACCGGTTTTATTCAGTTAAAAAAGACAGGTACTCCGGGCCAGAATTATGTGGAAATAATTGCAGAAATTTCAACTCCTCTTTTAAATAAATTGCTTGTAAACAAAAAGATTGAGCTTCCGTACAATGATCTTCACTGAGGTTAAAAGAAGGATTATCTGATAATCAGGCATTATGATTATTGGGAATGTCAAGTTTGTATCCGCCAGTCTGGGGCTTGCCAAATGTCCCCCTCCGGTTAGGCCCGAATTTGCCTTTACAGGCCGCTCAAATGTAGGGAAGTCGTCACTTATAAATATGCTTACCGGAAACAGAAAACTGGCAAAGATTTCACAGACACCGGGGAAAACGCGTTCAATAAACCATTATCTCATAAATAATGAATGGTATCTGGTAGATTTACCGGGCTATGGTTACGCCAGAATGCCTTACAACCAGAGGAAAAAATGGCTTAAGGAGACTGGCTCATACATCCTGAAAAGAGAGAGTCTTGTGTGCCTTTTTGTTCTTATTGATATTCGCATAAAGCCTCAGGCATCAGATCTCAGGTTTATGGAGATGCTTGGGATAAATCATATTCCTTTTGCAAGGATATTCACCAAGTCGGATAAGATTTCACGCTACAGGGCCGCAGAAAATATCGGTGAGTACGACAAGGTAATGCTTAAGACATGGGAGGAGTTGCCAACCACATTCATTTCATCAGCTGTTACATGTGCAGGACGGGAAGAAATACTGAAATTTATTGAACAATCTGTTAACATTTTCAGAAAAGATACCTGAATTGTTCCGGAATTTTTACTTTTGCATAATCAGTTTCGGCAATAAGAACTAAAAAATCAAAAAAATGTTTGGGAAAGCACCAATGAAACTATTTACATGCAGGGCTTCAAAGGGTCTTGCATTAAAGATAGCAGCAGAACTTGGCATTGAACTCGGGAAAAGCTCGGTAACTGTTTTCAACGACGGAGAGTTTCAGCCATGTTACGATGAATCGGTGAGGGGATGTTTGGTCTTTATTATTCAGTCAACCAACCCTCCTGCCGAAAATCTTCTTGAACTTCTTCTTATGATTGATGCTGCGAAAAGGGCTTCAGCATACAAGGTTATAGCGGTAATCCCATATTATGGCTATGCACGTCAGGACAGAAAAGACCGGCCCAGGGTCTCAATCGGATCAAAACTGTCAGCCGATCTTTTGAGTGCTGCCGGTGTCGACAGAATAATAACCATGGATCTTCATGCCGATCAGATACAGGGCTTTTTCAATGTCCCCGTTGATCATCTTTTCGGTTCTGCAATTTTCACGCCCTATATTGCAAATCTGCAGCTCGACAATCTGGCAATAGCAGCACCCGATATGGGTGGCTCGAAGCGGGCCAATGCTTATGCACGCCATCTTCAGGCTGAACTCGTACTCTGTTATAAACTCCGGAAAAGACCCAACGTGATTGAAGAAATGTCAATAATTGGCGAAGTGGAAGGAAAAAATATTGTAATAATTGACGACATGGTTGACACCGGAAATTCGATGGTCCTTGCTGCCGAAATGATGAAAGAGCGCGGAGCTAAAAGCATCAGAGCTTTCGCTACACATCCCGTGCTTTCAGGCAATGCAGTGGAAAGAATTAATAACTCCCCTATCGAGGAACTGATAGTAACTGATTCAATGCCGTTTGTAAACAAATCACCAAAAATAAAAGTACTTTCAATTGCAAAAATCTTTGCAAATACTATATATGCTGTTACAACTAACCAGTCAATAAGTACTAATTTTGTATTTTGATTCATTTGTAATATATTTGCGAGCCAATTTTAAAAGTTTATGTCAAACGTGTAATGGGATTCCGTCCTGCGGAATTGAGTAGCACAACAATTTACTGACAAATGAAAACATTGCAGATTAATGGTTCGCTAAGAAAAGAACTTGGAAAAAAGAGTGCCGAAAAACTCAGAAAGTCAAACAATGTACCCTGCGTTCTGTATGGAGTAAAGAAGAACATTCATTTCTATACGCACGAAAACAGTTTTAATAAACTGATCTTTACCTCTGACGTACACCTTGTAAATCTTAATATTGACAGCAGGGATTACAAAACATTACTGAAAGAAATTCAGTTTCATCCGGTTACCGACAGGGTAATACATGCCGATTTTGTTATGGTTTCCGACGATAAACCTGTCACAGTCTCCCTGCCGGTTAAAACAACCGGAGATTCAGCCGGCATAAAGGCCGGTGGCAGGCTTAAGGTAAACAAAAGGTATCTTACGGTAAAAGGCCTGATAAAAGATATTCCCGACCATATTACAATTGATATTACTGATCTGAATATACATGATTCAGTGAAGGTCGGTGATTTATCGCTGGAGAATCTGGAAATTCTTGAACCGAAAAATGTTATGGTTGTTAATATCGCCACTTCCAGAGTTGCTCAGAAAGTTGAAGAAGGTGAAGCTGAAGCTATAGCCGGTGCTGAAGCTTCTACTGGTGAAAAAGCCCCGGAAAAAGGCACCGAAAAACCTCAGGAAGAGAAGAAATAATAATCTCTTTTCAACAGTAATTTTCTTTCAGACTTGAAATACCTTATTGTCGGACTGGGAAACATTGGCGAGGAATACAAAAATACCCGTCATAATATCGGATTCTCGGTACTGGAAGCTTTAGCTGATGAGAACAGCCTGAAATTCGAAGACAAAAGGTACGGATTCATTTGTAACTTTATCTACAGGGGAAAACAACTAATCCTCCTTAAACCTTCAACCTATATGAACCTTAGCGGTAATGCCGTCAGTTACTGGATGAAAAAGGGTAAAATTGACCTGAAAAATCTTCTTGTTATTGTTGACGACACTGCATTGCCACTGGGAACAATCCGTATGCGCCTGAAGGGAAGCGACGGGGGACACAACGGACTTGCCCACATCATCTCGGTGCTTGGAACAAATGAGTTCTCGAGAATAAGGATCGGCATCGGAAACGAATTTTCCAAAGGACAACAGAAAGATTACGTCCTGAGCCCATGGAATAATGAAGAGAAAGAAGTTATCCGGGGCAAAATACTTCAGGTTGTTGAAATGATTAAATCATTTGTCATTGCCGGCCCTGAACTAACCATGTCGAAATATAACACTCCGAGGACTGCAAGCAGAAAAACAGGCAAAGAAAAGGAAGGGAACCTGCCTTCAACCTGATACATTATTTTAATCAGGATGATACACGAAGAAAATATCAGAATAGACAAATTCCTGTGGGCTGTACGTATCTTCAAATCAAGAAGCAGCGCTTCAGATGCATGCAGAAAAGGAAGAATTCTTGTAAATAACCTGCTTGCAAAACCCTCACGCATAGTAACAGTGAACGATATCATCACTGTTAAAAAACCCCCCGTAACATATATTTACGAGATAACTGACCTGCTTGAAAACCGGATTCCGGCAAAAATGGTTAACCGCTACATAAAAGACATTACCCCGGAGGAGGAGAAAGCAAAACTTCTTGTCATGTCAAATATCCGTCACGGTATCAGACCAAGAGGCACGGGAAGACCCACTAAAAAGGAAAGAAGGGAAATTGACCGGTTTTTTAATTCTACTGATGGAATATGAATCTTAGCACCTGCCGGAAAATAATTGTTTTATTATATCTGGTGGCGGCCAGTGAAAATCATATTTTTACGTGTTGAATAATATTAAGGATTTAATAAATTGCCGCATTGACTTGCTCCTGTAAAAACGAACAACTATGTCGAGGGAAAGTATTGAAAAATATTCTATAAGATATGCTGTTCTCAAGATTATTGCCCGACTCTGGCACAGCAAAATTTTTTACAGGAAAATTATTGTCATAGGCAAGGAAAACATAAACCCTGATGATTACCTGATAATCGCCCCGAATCATCAGAATGCACTTATGGATGCTCTTGCGGTACTTTTCACAATGAAAGGCCAGCCTGTATTTCTTGCAAGAGCAGATATTTTCAGAAAGAAATTTATTGCCTCGCTACTGTACTTTCTAAAAATCCTTCCTGTTTACAGAATCAGGGATGGCTTCAGTACCCTGAAAGATAACGAACAAATTTTCGAAAAAACCATTGATGTTTTAAAGCATAAAAACGGCCTTGTTATTCTGCCCGAAGGCAGTCATGAAGGTGTCAGGAGACTCAGACAACTGAAAAAAGGGATCTGCCGTATTGCATTTCAGGCAGCCGAAGCTTTTGACTACAATATAAAGTTGAAAATAATTCCTGTCGGAATTGAATTCAGCCATTATTACAGAATCCGGCAGGTGCTGACAGTAGTTTACGGAAAACCTATTGACGTATCGGAATACTACAATTCCTACCGCAATAATCCTACTAAAGCAATTAATGACCTGAGAGAACGGCTATCATCTGAAATGAAAAAAATAATGGTGCACATTGAACCTGCTGAAGACTATGAAGCTATTGATGAACTCAGGAATATTATAAACGGAAAGTACCATGACAGCATTAAAAAACCAAAACTTTTCAGGGACAGGGAACTGATTGAAAGACTAAACATATTACGAAATACATCTCCCGAACTTTACAGAAAAATCTGTAATCTGAGTCTTGAAATCAAAAAACTTACCAAAAAACTTAATATTGACTACAGACTGCTTGAAAGGAAAAATCTAACACTCTCTGCACTTATTACCGGAATAATGGCACTTCTGCTGTCATTCCCGCTTTTTCTTTATGGAGTAATATTTAATTTTATCTTCTATATCATACCTGATATAGTAAGGAAAAAATTTAAAGACAAACAATTTTACAGTTCAGTTATTTATACTTTATCCCTTTTTCTTGCAATGTTGTTTCTTCCTGTATATTTAATTCTTCTTCTTATTTTTGTTTCACCATGGTGGCTTGCTGTTGCATCGTTTGTTACAATACCCCTTGCCGGTATATTTGCATGGAATTACAGGATTTTCTTCCACAGGATGATAAGCAGATGGAAAATAAACCACTACATCAGACAAAAAAATTCTGATTTTATACGACTCAGAGAGTATTTTAATGAGTTATTCAGCCTCTATAATAGTTTATGAAGGATAATTTTGAAGGGAAAACAGTATGGATAACCGGTGCATCTTCCGGTATAGGCGAAGCACTTGTATACGCTTTTGCTGAAAGAGGGGCAATTGTAATTGCTTCCTCAAGAAACTCCGGGGGACTTGAAAGGGTGAAAAGGAACTGTAGCAGCAGATCTGATAAAATAATATGTATGCCGTTTGATCTTTCTGAACCGTCAGTAATGAATGGGATTGCAGCGAAGGTGACAGAAATAACCGGCCGGATAGATTATCTGCTCAATATAGCAGGAATAAGCCAGAGGTCAAGAATTGATGAAACGCCTCTGGATATTGACAGAAAAATTATGGAAATAAACTATTTCGGAACTATTGCGCTGACCAAAGCAGTTCTTCCTTATATGATAAGGCAGGGTGGCGGCTATATAGTTGCCACAAGCAGCATGGCTGGAAGGTTCGGCTTCCCTCTGAGGTCAGCATATTCAGCCTCAAAACAGGCTCTACACGGTTTCTTTGAGACACTCTCCATTGAAAACAAGAAAAATAATATAAAAGTTTCTATCGTTATACCAGGAAGAGTGAGAACAAATATATCCTATAAAGCACTTGATGCAGATGGGAAACCCCATGGTGTTATGGATCCCGGACTGAATAAAGGTATTTCCCCTGAAAAAGCAGCAGTGAAAATTATCAGAGGTATAATCCGGAACAGAAGGGAAATACCTGTGGGTAAAAGCGAACTAATAATGTTGTTTATCAGGAAGTTCTTACCTTCACTCTTCTTCAGAATTGCAGAAAAAATAAATCCTCTTTAAATAATTTATGTCTATGTCGAAAAATTTTATTATCGGGGGTATTCAACAAATAGGTATAGGTGTAAGTGATCTCAGAGAAGCATGGAACTGGTATATAGAAATGTTTGGAATTGATTGTCCTGTCTTCAGGGAAAAAGCTGAGGCCAGACTTATGTTCCCTTTTACAGGAGGTAAAATATGGGCACGGCATGCAGTGCTTGCTTATAATCTCCAGAGCGGAGGCGGTTTTGAAATCTGGCAATATACCAACCGCATCCCCGTTTATCCTGATTTTCAGATAGAAGCAGGTAATACCGGAATATACGCCTGTAAAATAAAAACAAAAAATATTGATAACGCATATTCATTCTTTAAAAAGAAAGGAGTGGAACTCTTAGGCGAACCCTCAGAAAATCCAGCAGGTGAGAAGACTTTCTTTCTCAGGGATCCGTTTGGCAATATTTTTCAGATTGTTCAGGCATATGACTGGCTACTAAGAGAAAACAAACCCACCGGAGGTGTTTACGGAACCATTATGGGGGTGACAGATATTGAAAATTCAAAAAGAGTCTATTCAGATATCCTTGGTTATGATAAAGTTATATATGATGTTACCGGGATTTTTCCTGATTTCTTCAGTTTGCCCGGGGGCCAGAAGATTTTCAGAAGAGTGCTGCTGAGAAGGTCAATACCTGTAACCGGGCCATTCAGCAAATTAATGGGAGTTAGTGAAGTTGAATTGATTTCGGGCGGTAACGGAAATGAAAGAAGAATTTATGAAAACCGGTATTGGGGAGACCCCGGTTTTATTCACCTCTGCTATGATATAAGGGGAATGGAAAATCTGAAACTTTATTGTCTTGAAAAAGGTTTTCCCTTCATGGTCGACAGTCAGCAGAGTTATAATGGTTCAAGTTTTGATATGGGTGAGGCTTCAGGTCATTTCTCCTATATACAGGACCCTGACGGCATACTTATTGAATTTGTTGAAACACACAAAATACCAATCATTAAAAGGTTCAGATGGTACCTTAAACTTCATAAAAGAAAGCCGGAGAAAAAACTTCCCGACTGGATCTTCAGACTGATGAGATTCTCAAAAGTAAAGAGATTCAAAGATTCATGATTATCAGAGTTGTTGTTTTCTGGCATATTCTTCGGCAAACCGGAGAACTCTCATAACATTTCCCCCCCATATTTTTTCAATATCTTTTTTAGTATAACCTCTTCTTACCAGTTCAACTGTAATATTTTTCATTTCAGCAACAGTCATGCAACCTTCTATCCTGCCGCCTCCGTCAAAATCTGTGCCTATGCCCACATAATCAATACCGATAACCTGGACAACATGGTCAATATGGTTTACGGCATCTTTCACTGTGGCAAGTTTTTCAAATTTATTCTGGGCTTCCCTGATTTCTTCGCGCATCTGCTGGCGCTTTAATTCGTCAAGAGTCTCCGGATTACCATATTTTTTCCGTATACTGCTTATAGCAGAATCAAGTTCAGGATTTGCTTCAGGTGATTTAAGATAATTACTCAGAATGCAAATCTGAATTACCCCTCCATTTTCCTTAAGAGCCAGAAGCATATCATCGCTCAGGTTTCGCGGGTTTTCACAAAGTGCCCTGCATGATGAATGCGAAGCAATTACCGGCACCTTTGATATTTTAAGCACATCATAAAAAGCTTCATCTGATATATGAGATACATCTACCATAATGCCAAGCCTGTTCATCTCTTTTACTACCTCTTCACCAAAGACCGATAATCCTCCATGTTCAGGACCGGCAGGATCAGTGGATGAATCACAAATATCATTATTCTTTGAATGGGAAAGAGTTATATACCTTGCTCCAAGATCATAATACTGTTTTATCCGTGATAAATCTTTTCCAACAGGATATCCGTTTTCGACCCCTATAAATACAGCAATCTTACCATCTTTTTTTAAACGATAAGCGTCTTCGGCTGTATATGCTATCTCTGCCATTGCGGAATTTTTCCCGACACTTTCATGAATGGTTCTGAATATTTTAAGTGCTCTGTTATGAGCCCTGTTATAGGAAGAATCATCTCTGGGCCCCTGTGCGGTAAAAACAGCAAAAAACTCAGCATTAAGCCCTCCTTCCTTCATTCTGGGAAAATCCACACAACCATAATCATGCTTTTTTCCTACGTCAAAACCTGCTTTCATAAGATTTAACGGAGTGTCACAATGTGTATCAACCGTTAGTATTGACTCATGGATTTTTTCAGCCTTTTTAATAATCCTGCTTTCCGTATCTATGCAACCTCCGGTTAGCAGCAAACAGGCAGCAATGAAACAAGACAAAAGTGCTCTAATCATATTTTTTTTTGCGAATTTACCAAAATTGAACCAGTAATATTTTTAAAATTACCTTATTATAATGAAAAAAAAACTTAAAAAAACTTAAAAAAAACGGCTGTCCGATAACGACAGCCGGATAGTTTCTTATATATGTTATACCCTTACTTTCCTGATGACTCAGTTAAATCTGAATCAAAGTTTTACTATCTTATAAACATTAACCATACTGCCCTTGAGGAGTCTCATGAAATAAACTCCTGAAGGCAAATCCTGAAGATTTATAGTTTTCTGAAGTACAGACACCTCAATTCTGTCAGTTTTAATAATTCTACCCTGGGCATCTAACATTTGAACCTGTACCAGTTTGTCGACAGCAGTTTCAAATCTGATATTAACAGATTCACTTGCAGGGTTCGGGTAAATTGTAACTGACACCGGAACTTCCAGATTTTCTTCAATTGCGGTTATAATAATTTTCTGTTGAAATCCATGTGTCAATATCAATGAACCATCCTGTGAAACATAAGTGGGAACTATTGTCTCACCGAGAGTCCAGCTTATAGAAATAGTGTTGTCCGCACTCTTATCATAACCACCTGCACTTGCGATAACTTCCTGCTTTACCTGCCCTGTGGCAGAAAACACTAACAGGGCACTCAATGTAATTAAAAGTAATCTTTTCATGGGTTCCCTTTTTTAATAAAGAACTTTGTTTATTTGTAAAATTAATTAATTACAAAACAAAAAGCAACATTTTTTTCAATATTTTCATTAATGGCTGAAAATTGTACACGAACTGACGGATTATGGTGGTGAATATCCGAAAATCATCTACAAATTATTTTTATTTAAAGACTTATGATATTATTTTTATCCTCAATAATTGTATTTTAATCCCAATGAGTATGTATTTTTAAAAAAATAGGGATTAAATTGCAAGCCTCACAGATGTTTATTGTCATCAATTTATGCGTGGTAAAGTGCATGAAAAAGATACTGACAGTGTTGTATTTCTTGTAAAGGAATGTATCAGGGGTAATCAACAGGCATATTACAGGTATTACAGAACAAGAGTGCTTATACATGAGGAGATGCTTTCTATCACAAAAAAACCAGGAAGAAAATGAAAAGAACAACAATAAGTTTTAAAACATTTCTGTGCATTTTATGCTTAAGCGACCTGACTCTGAATTCAGGTGCACAGTTTACACAAAAAAGAATATTTGAACGCACCGAACCTGTGAACCGTGAAACCATACTCGAAATAAGCAATAAATATGGCAATATTGAAATCACCGAATGGAACAGAGATTCGGTTTACATAAGAGCTGAAATAGAAGCAAATGCAACCAATCAGTCAAAAACCGGCAAAATGATAGAAGGCATTGAAATAGAAATATCAGCTTCCAGATTTCTTGTAAGAGCACAAACAATCTTTGACCAGACCCTCAATATGCTTCTGGAAGATTTCAAGGGAATGACAAATAAAATTATCTCTTATGATTCAAAAGTTCAGATCAATTATTTCGTTAAAGCTCCGGAATATCTGAGCCTCAGACTTGAAAACAAATATGGTGATATTTTTGCCGAGAATATAAAAGGTAACCTGAACGTGTCATTATCAAACGGTTCTTTCAAAGCACATTCTGTTGCCAGAATGTCGGATTTCAGGATGAGTTTCTGCAATGCAGTGATTAACAAAGCGGAAGATTGCAATATTGATGCCTCTTTCTCAGAATTTATAATTGATGAATCAGAAAACCTGAGGATAAAATCAATCTCATCAAGATACGATTTAAAATATGTCAGCACTTTAAATGCCGATTCACGGAGAGATAAATTTTATATCGGCACTATCGGTTCACTCTCCGGCAATGCTTATTTTACACAGTTCCGTATTGATAAACTACTTACAGAAACTAATATAAATTCTAAATACGGAGATATTACCGTGGAATCCATCGACAACAGTTTTAAAGAGATAAATATTATTGCAGGATATAACGATATCCGTCTCACTTTTTATCCCACAGCATCATACAACCTTAATATCAGGCATGTTAACTCGTTTGTGTCATTGCCTTCCGAGAGCCCGGGGATTGAGAAAAACGCTGTAAATGGAGAACGGAAAGAATACATCACTTCAGGAACCATAGGCCGGAACCCGGGTAACAGGAAAGTAAAAATTGATGCCAGCAGAGGTAACATTTATATCAAATAATTTACTGCACGATGCAACTATCTATTAATCATTACGTCATTTATCTGAGAACGGATTATTTAAAACCTGTATGAATTATCCGGAACCTTATTATAAATTTTTAAGACAATAATAAATATGCAAAAATCCACACTGCTGCTGATGTTTGTTATCTTCCTGCCATTTAATGATTTAACCGCCCATGGATTATATCATCAGGCTGGTATGAGAGCTGGATATACAGGAGGTATCTTTTGCTGAACTGTCAATGCCTCTGTTTTTCAGGCTGATGCCCATGTATATTGCTGTTTCCCTGTCGTACTCGTTCTGAAGACCAATTACAGCTTACTTTCTTATACGGATAGATATTTAACGACTCTCATATCGCCTTAAACCCTCATCAAGCCATTTAATATATTCCTCAATATTCATGTTTGCCGGCATAGTATTAATTACAGGATTGCCCTCATTGTCAGTTATTGCATAAAGGGGTATGGCATTTGTTTTAAATTTCTGTATTTCAATATCTTCATTTATTTTCCCGATAGTCTTTTTAATTTTGCCGTCAAAGGAAGAAGTAATCCAATCGTTTTCAGGAAGTTGTGTTCTGTCGTCTGTGTACAGTGCAATTATTACAAATTTTCTGAGGCGTTCAAGTACCCGGGGGTCTGACCATACTTTTGCTTCCATCAGTTTGCAGTTTGCACATGCATGTCCTTTGAAATCGAGCAATACCGGACGTTTAAGTTCTCTGGCACACGCAAGTCCCTGTTTATAATCAAAATATCCATAAAGGTCATAAGGCATCCGGAATTTATCCGCAAATCTGGGATTTGCACAATCGTCAGTAAGTTCTCCTGTGATTTGTGCAGCCGGTTGAATATTATTCTGGATTAATAATAACCCTGTGAATTGTGTTGATTTCTTCGGAGGAATGATTGAAGCAATGCCCTTAAGATCAGCTCCGAAAAGACCGAGAATCAGATAAATCACAAAAGAGAATACTGCAATTATCAGAAAAAGTCTGAAAACCCCGATATGTTTCAGTTCGCTGTCGTAAGCAAATCTGATTTTTCCCATGAGGTATAATCCTGTCAGAGAAAATATTATAATCCAGATAGAAATAAATATTTCCCGTGATATGATATTAAGTCCGTAAACGCTGTCGATAGTTGAGATAAACTTTAGACTGAATGCAAGCATCAGGAAACCAAGTACAACTTTAATGGAATTAAGCCATCCGCCTGATTTAGGCATTTTATTAAGCATGGCAGGGAACAGTGCAAATAGTGTAAAAGGAACTGCAAAGGCAAGTCCGAAGGCAAACATTCCGGTAACAGGTCTCAGAATATCACCTGCAGCCGCTTCCACGAGGAGGCCTCCCACAATTGGACCTGTGCAGGAGAATGATACTATCACAGTTGTAAGTGCAAGGAAAAATGAAGCCAGTGCACCTCCCCTGTCAACCCTTGAATCGGCACTGCTAACCCATTTATTGGGAAGTATAATCTCGAAAGCACCGAACAGTGAAACTGCAAAAAGAAGAAATAATATGAAGAAAATCAAATTAGGTATCCAGTGTGTACTGATTGCTGAAGTAAAACCTGCACCAGCGCCTGTCAGAGAGATTATTAATCCCGGTAATGTATATATCAGCACTATTGATGCCCCGAATATCAATGCATTCAGCACTGAGCCGGATTTTTTCCCCGTTTTACGGGTAAAGAAAGCTACCGTCATTGGTATCATCGGATATACACATGGGGTAAGTACTCCTATCAGTCCCAGCAGGAATGAACCGAGAAAAAATTTAAGAAGTCCTTTCTTGTTAACAGTGCCAGATGAAGGAAGTATCTTTTCTTCAGCAGATTTTTCTCCAATTGTTACTGAAAATTCAATGTCTTTTGGCGGAAGACAGGTTGCACTTGTGCAGGACATATATGTAACAATACCATTGACTGTAAAATACGGTACTTCAGAAACGATTTTCTGGCGGAATTCAGCTTTTCCGGAGAATGTTTTTATTTTTAAACCAAATGCCTCATCATACTTTTCTTCAGGTTCTGTTACTTCAAAAGGTTTGCCATCGAGTTTAAATGAAGAAGTGGTATCAAAAGTTATGGTTGTTGGAACAGGCCCTTCCCCGGGTAAATTCATGGAGTAAATGTGTGAACCTTCTTCAATGCTGGCAGTTATAACAATTTCATACTTTCCATGATCTTTTTTTTCATATCTGAAATTCCAGGAAACAGGGTCATGAATCTGAGCAGCAAGACCGTAAAAAACAGAAACAAGCAATATGATTATTATTGGTTTTCTCACAGGAAAATAATTTTTATTAAACAAAAATAAGCAAACGTTTGTTTTGGACCTGTTCTCTGAAAGTAGTTTTCAGGTAAGGTCAATTTCATTTTCGTAACGGTCAAAGAAATGGTATTCGAGCAGGTGATACGAAGGTACTCCCGATATTTTTAGCCAAATACCATATTTAAGGTTCCATTTCCAGTAAAGCGGGAACAGACCTTTTTTAAGATATGCTGCAATAAACGGATGAACCCTGAGGATAAGTTTCCGGGTTTTTATTTTTTCAACAATTCCTGAGAGGTTCATTTCTATTTCATCAGGCAACAGGATGGTAGATTTCACTTCTCCTGTGCCTTTGCATGCCGGGCATTTTTCTTCTGTGACGATATTCATTTCAGGTCTCACCCTCTGCCGGGTTATCTGCATTATTCCGAATTTTGTCAGGGGCAGTATACTGTGTTTGCTTCTGTCGTATTGCATTTCCTCTTTCATCTTTTCGTAAAGCAGTTGCCTGTTTTCCGGCGATTGCATATCAATGAAGTCAATAACAATAATTCCGCCCATATCTCTCAGTCTTATCTGGCGTGCGATTTCAGTTGCGGCGGCAAGGTTCACCTCAAGGGAATTTGCTTCCTGGTCGGTACCTGTTCTTGCCCTGTTTCCGCTGTTCACATCTATTACATGTAGAGCTTCAGTATGCTCAATAATCAGATAGGCTCCGTGCCAGAAGGAGACTGTGCGCCCGAAAAGTGCCTTTATCTGTTTGGTTACTCCGAAATGATCGAAGATTGGCAGGCTTCCATTATAAATTTTTACTATATTTTCCTTTTCCGGAGCAATTTCCTTTACATATTTTTTTATTTCATTCAGCAGAGCCTCATCATTGACATGGATGCTGTTAAATGAAATATTGAGTATATCGCGCAGTATTGCAGTAATTCTGCTTATTTCACCTATAAAAAGACGGGGTGCCTTAATATCTTTCCGGATACTTGTAAAAGCAGATTCCCATTTTTTTATAAGCTCTCTCAGTTCAGCGTCAAGGACAGCAACTTTTTTACCTTCGGCTGCAGTCCGGACAATAACACCGTAATTCTGAGGCTTAATGCTCTGAACAAGTGTTTTAAGCCTGTTTTTTTCTTCCTGGCTCTCTATTTTTGTTGATACTGATACTTTATTGGAGAATGGTATCAGAACAAGGTTTCTGCCGGCCAGTGAGACTTCGGATGCCAGCCTTGGGCCCTTTGTGGAAATGGGTTCCTTAATGATCTGTACAATTACAGTCTGGCCGACATTAAGTACATCACCTATCTTTCCTTCCTTGTCAATGTCAGGTTCAGGTTTTACTTTATGAAGAGGAACTGTTTTCCCCTTTTTCTGAACCGCTGAAAGGTAATATTTATGAAGCGACCGGAACTGAGGTCCAAGATCAAAATAATGAAGAAAAGCATCCTTTTCATAACCCACATTAACAAATGCAGCATTGAGACCGGGCATTATCTTTCTTACCTTTCCAAGGTAAATATCCCCGACTGAGAATCTGACATTACGTTTTTCCCTGTGCAGCTCTACCAGTTGTTTATCTTCCAGTAAAGCCAGAGAAATTTCCTCATCACCTGCATCGATGATTAAATCCCTGCTTTCCACTTTCCCTTATAATCTGAAATAACAAAATTATTCTTTCTCAGAAAAGAAAATACAATAAACCTAAAGACCCGGAGATCTTTAGGTTTATCATGTAGGTTCCGCAGACCACTAAAAGTTTTTTACTTTTTCTTATGCCTGTTCTTCCTCAAGCGTTTTTTACGCTTATGCGTGGCCATCTTGTGCCTTTTCCTCTTCTTCCCGCTTGGCATATACAATTACTTTTTTACGTGTGCTTTTACTTTATTAACAAACGACTTAGCCGGTTTGAATGAAGGAATGTTGTGAGCAGGAATAATAATTGTGGTATTTTTTGAAATGTTCCTTGCTGTTTTTTTAGCTCTCTTCTTGATTACAAAGCTTCCGAACCCGCGGAGGTATACATTATTACCATTTACCATTGAGTTTTTTACCGTTTCCATAAAAGCTTCAACGGTTTTCTGAACTGTCACCTTTTCAATGCCGGTGGTTTTTGCAATTTCGTTAACAATGTCTGCTTTAGTCATGTTTCTGAAGTTTTAAATTCAACAATTTATTTTATTAAAAGTTATTTTCAACCCTGCAAATATAAAAATATTATTTATTTAATTTGAAACACTTACATAAATTTTTTGTTTTTTATCAGTAGTGTCCGGATAAAATCAAGGGGATTCCTCCCTTTGGTCGGAATGACGGGGCATTTTGAAGGGATACGGGAAGGTGGGCGGTGCGGTTAACGCACCGCCCACCTTCCCCCTGTTCCATCCTTACAACCCGTCATTC
>Ga0078972_1002798_pt1 | contig 55696 bp, 50 predicted proteins | sample YelNatPaOPGAMG01_FD_67568 | JGI IMG/M metagenome (GOLD analysis project Ga0078972, IMG submission 67568) | Hot spring thermophilic microbial communities from Obsidian Pool, Yellowstone National Park, USA - OP-RAMG-01 (SPADES assembly) (version 2) | ecosystem: Environmental > Aquatic > Thermal... | reverse complement strand
AATGATCTATATTCTAAATAAACTTACCGGATCATCCTTGGTGCCCTTCGTATCCTTTGTGGTTAAGGATTCCAAATCCATGCGCCAGCCTTACCCTCCCGCCATCCACCCCCGCCGGAACCCTGGCGATGTCCACAAACCATGCGTAGACCATCTCCGTTGCGCACACACCCGAAAGGCGCACCCCGGTGGAATTGTTTCAAAACAAATGCCCGTTTTTGAGCTTGAAATGAATTGTTTTCTTAATCAATTTTCTGAATTGAATCAAAAAACAAATGGGCATCCTCTTTCACCCGGACGTTCACCATTCATTGATCTAAGCGCATCGAGCCCCAATTCAAGAATTAGAGAAACAAGATGATCACCGGCAAAGGATTCTGGATCTGGAAACTCCTCGACTGCGAGGGCGGCGACCCGGCGCGCATCGCCTCGGCGGCTCAGGCGGCCGGCCTCAGTCACGCGCTGATCAAGATCGCCGATGGGGCAGCGCCAACCAACCTCGATAATAATACCCGCGTCGATTTGATCCCACCGGTAGTCGTATCGCTGAAAGCGGTTGGAGTGCAGGTCTGGGGCTGGCATTACGTCTACGGCTACTATCCCCAGCAGGAGGCGGACATCGCCGTCCGGCGCACACTCGAGCTTGGGCTGGACGGCTACGTCATTGACGCCGAGCGCGAGTTCAAGCAGGCCGGCTGGTCCGCCCGCGCCGAGGGTTTCGCGCAGACCGTGCGCCGGGGGCTGGCTTCCAGAGGCATCCCCATTGCGCTCTCCTCCTACCGCTACCCCAGCCTGCACCGCGAATTCCCCTGGCGGGCATTCCTGGCGCAGTGTGACTTCAACTTCCCTCAGGTTTACTGGGAACAGAGCCACAACCCCGCCGATCAGCTCAGGCGCTGCGTGAAGGAATTTTCGATCCTCGCTCCGGTGCGGCCGGTCATGCCGGCGGCGCCGACGTACAAGACCAGCGGCTGGGCGCCGACGCCCCAGGACCTGAAGACGTTTCTGGATGCGGCCCGCGAACTGAACATTCAGGCGGTCAGCTTCTTTAGCTGGGACGAGTGCCGCCGCGACCTGCCCGCATCATGGGATGTGGTCGCCGCCGAGACGCGCTGGGGCGTCCCAGCGACACCGCCGCCCGAGCCCCCATCGGAACCGCAGCCAGATCACAATGGCCTGGTCGGGCGGGTGCTCGTCCTTTCGCTGAATGTACGCTCTGGACCGGGCACAGCCTTCCCTCGGGTTGGCGCACTGAGACAGGGCGACCAGGTAAACATCCTCGAGGTGAGCGGCGGTGACGCCTGGGCGCGCATTGGCGATGGACGCTGGTGCGCCATCCAGACCGGCGGTAGCCGATATCTAAAGATCGAGCAGTAGAAGCGGCTCCCCTCTTCCCCCTCTCCTTTAGGCCTCAAGATCAAGTCCAGGAATGCCAACATCATTGTATGGGATTTTAGGTTAAAGGTGGAAAAATGCAGCCGGCTGCGCGCTTGGAAAAAATCCAATTTCCTGCGCGGGCTCCGCGTCCTTTGCGGTCAAGCTTCCCTCACCGTCACGGGCAGCCGCCCAGGGAAGCCTGCCTGGCCAACGAGCGCTCGCGCCAAGGCCTTCATGGACGGCGGCTGAATGCTGTAGGTGCAGACGAACGCCGGCGCTTCAGGGAAAGTCTCCAGGTCATAGGGGAGCCGCAGCGCTGCCACAATGATTGGCGAGCCGTTGCCTACCAGGGCGCGCACCACGGCCGCCTGCCCCGGGTGTGCGCTTGCATTGATCGTACCGACCAGGATGGCGTCATATTTTTCGGCTCGTGCACGCAGCGCGGCCACATCCTCATCCGTAGGGTCCATGGGACATTCGGTCTCGTCTACCTGGGGGTGGTAGGCGCGCAGCTCGTCCGCCAGGCCGATGGTCACATAAGAGGAGGTGTCGGCGGGGGTCAGATCGGCGGGGCGCGGGAGGATTACCAGCAGGCGCTGGTCAGGAGCGAGACGCAGCGGCAGCCAGCCTTTCCGGTCGCGTACCAGGGTGAGGGATTGGGCGGCCGCTTCAAGCGCCAGGTCCTGGTGCTCGCGGCAGCCAATCACCTCGAAGGGTGGGCGCTCCTGAGCGGCCAGCCATTCCTTTAGCGCCAGAATGCGTTTCGCCGAGGAGAGCACTTCGCCAGCATCCAGCAGACCGCGCCGCACGGCGTGCAGCAGCGAGGCATAGATATCGCCGAATCGCGCCGAATGCGAGGCGAGCATCAGCAGATCGGCACCAGCGCGGGCGGCAGCCAGGCATTCTACCGTCAGCTCCGTACCCTGTTCTACGGAGCGCATGTCCAGCGCGTCGGTGACGATCACGCCGGTGAAGCCCAGCTCGCCTCGCAGCAGTTCCTGCAGCACGCGCGGGGAAAGCGTGGCCGGCAGGTCGGCCCCGGCGTGAAGCGCAGGCAGAGCGGCGTGGGCGGTCATCACCAGGCGCGCGCCAGCCTTCACCGCTGCGGCGAAAGGCGGCAGCTCCACGCGGCGTAGGCGCGCTTCATCGAATGGCAGCACGGGAGTGCCGAAGTGGGCGTCTATGTCTGTATCGCCCAATCCGGGGAAGTGTTTGGCTGTGGCAGCCACTCCAGCCGCCTGCAGCCCTGCGATCATGGCTGCCCCCAGCCGGCCCACCAGAGCCGGATCCTCGCCGAACGAGCGCACCCCGATCACCGGGTTGCGGGGATTGCAGTTCACGTCCACGACCGGAGCGAAATCCACGTTGACGCCCATGGCGGCCAGCTCGCGGCCGATAGCGGCGCCCACCCGCTGCGCCAGATCGGGCGAGGCGACTGCGCCTAAAGCCATATTGCCAGGGAAAGGTGTGGCTTCGCCGATGGCCGTGAGCTGGCCTCCCTCCTGGTCCGCAGCGATCAACAGGGGCGATTGGCCCGCCTGGCGCACGGCGGATTGAAGGGCGGCGGTCAGCTCGCATACCTGGGCAGGGGTCTCGATGTTCAGGTGGCGGAAGAGAACGACCCCGCCGATGGGATGGCGGCGGACAAGCTCGAGGAACCCGGTGGGCGGCTGTTGACCATCGAAGGAGAGGAGGAATTTTTGCGCAAGCGCGGATTCCAGATCGGATTTCACCTCAGACTCCTGCTGACCCCCACTTAGCCTTTCACCGCACCAGTCAGCCCGCGCACGAAGTATTTTTGCAGCGCGACGAAGAAGACCAGGATGGGGATGACCGTCATGGTAACGCCGGCCGCCACGCCCCGGAAATCGGAGCTGAACATGCCTTGCAGCGCCAGCAGACCGACCGTCAGGGTCTTACGGTCCATCGACTGAAGCATCAGCGAGGGCCAGAGGAAATCGTTCCACTGGTTGACGAAGGTGATGATGGCCACAGTAGCCAGCGAGGGGCGCACGACCGGCAGCAAAATGTCCCACCAAATGCGCAACTCGCTGGCGCCGTCCACTCGTCCGGCGTCGATCAGATCATCCGGTACGGACTTGAACGCCTGGCGCATCAGAAAAATATTGAACACATTCGCCAGGCTGGGGAAGATCAGCGCGGATATGTGGTTATAGTAATGAAACACCTTAACCGCCAATACGTAGCTGGGGATATAGGTGAGCTGTACCGGCACGATATACAGCGCCAGCAGCCCGTAAAAGATCGCGTCGCGTCCGCGGAACTTCATCTTGGCGAATGGGTAGGCTGCCAGCGAGGTGATCAACACGTTGAAGATCACCGTGGTGCCCGCAACAACAATGCTGTTCAGGAAAAAATTGGGCAGAGGCAGGTTGTTCCAAACGCGCACGTAGTTGGCGAAGGTCGGATCCTTGGGGATGAGCTGGGGAGGTACCGAAAAGATTACATCGTTGGGGCCCTTGAAGGAGGTCAGGAACATCCACAGGAAAGGCAACACCATCCCGGCGGCGATGAGGATCAACAAGGCGTACCAGAGGGCGTTGCTCAACGCTCGACGGCGCAGAGCAGCGGTATGGAGGGGCGAGATCGAGGCGTGGCTGAGCTCCATGTCAATCAGACTCCGAGCCGCGCTCAAGCAGACGCATGTTGAGGATCGAGAAGCCCAGGGTGATGACCAGCAGCACGATGGCAATGGCCGATGCGTAACCGGCGTGATTCAGTCGGAAGGCTTCACGCCATAGGTAGAACACCATGGTCACACCGCTGTTGAGAATACCGCCTAGCTGCCCGAACAGCACCAGGATCTCGTTGTAGACTTCGATGGCCGCCAGGCTTGAGATGACCGCCACCAGGGTGATCTGCGGACGCAAGCCGGGGATGCTCACATGCAGGTGCTTTTGCCAGGAGTTGCAGCCGTCGATCATGGCCGCGTCGTACAAATCTTCGGGGATGTTCTGCAAGCCGGCTAGAAAGACCATCATATAATAGCCGACGCCCATCCATACCGTCAGCGAGATGGCGATCGGCAGAGTGAGGGCCGGTTCGGTCAGCCACTGCACCGGCTCCTTGATGGCTCCCAGCCACATAAGTACGCCGTTCAGCAGGCCGCCTTGTGCGTCGAAAAGCCAGCGCCAGATGATACCGACAGCGATACTGCCGCTGATGGCGGGGATGTAATATAACCCGCGGAAGAAGTTGATGCCGGGGAGCTTTCGGTTGACGATGATAGCCAGCGCGATGGAAAGGATGATCAGGATTGGAGTGGCGATCAGATAAATGAACGAGTGCAGCAGGGCCTGGCCAAAGAGCGGCTCGCTGAAAAGGTGCTGGTAGTTCTTGAGGCCGACCCAGACAGGTGGGGTACTGATGTCGAAGTCGGTGAAGCTGTAGTAAACCACCGCAAAGATCGGATAAAGCACGAAGACGGCGATGGCGATCAAAGCCGGCGCAAGGAAGAGATAGGGTGTGAGCGCGGATTTACGGGGCATGGTATCTCCCGGCCTGGAGAGCCAGCCCTCTCCCCGGAGGAAGAGGGCTGGCGGGATGGTTTGGGCTTACTGTCCGATCAGGGCGTTGGCCTTGTTGACCGCGTCGGTCAGTGCCTTCTGCGGATTAACGCCGCCGAACAAGGCGGATTGGACCGCTTGCAGGACGATCTCGTTTACATCCTTAGGTTGGGGGATCTCGGGCATGATGTCGGCCTGTTTGGAGATGAGCTCCTTCGCCAGCGGTTTGGCGTAGTCCTCGATCGCGACCGGTTTGGCGGAAAAGAAGGGATCATCATAAGAAGCCGGGGTCGAGGGGTAAATACTCACGATCTTGGCGAACTCAAGCTGACTGATCGGGTTGGTAAAGAACACCGCCAAAGCGAGGGCTGCCTTGGGGTATTTGGTGTCGGCCTTCACCGACATGGCCATAGAGGTCGGCGCAGTCTTGCCAGACTTGCCGTCAGGCAACGGGGCCACATCCAGGTAGCCGTACAGGCCGGGGTTGTCGGTCCGCACCGTGCGGATGAGCTGCGGTCCGGTCTGGTAGAAAGCGGCATGGCCGGAAGTGAACAGCTCGAGGCCCACACGGTCATCGGTGGTCATCAGGGCGTTGCGGTCGACCAGGTTGTTCTTGACCATGTCCACGTACATTTGCAGCCAGGCCACAGCCTCAGGCGAGTCGAAGGTGAACTTCTTGCCGTCGTCGCTCATCACCTTGACTCCACCCTGGTAGGCCATGTCGCGCAGGAGATCGGTCACGGTCAGGCGGATGTCACAGAGGGTGCCGGTCTTCTCTTTGATGGTCTTGCACAGCGCGGGCAGATCTTCGTATTTCTTGGGGAAGTCTTCGACCTTCAGGCCGGTCTTGTCGTAGATTTGGTGATTGATCAGCTCGATGGCGATAGCCTGATACCAAGGCACCTGGTAACTCTTCCCCCCGACGGTCTGCAGGTTGAACAGACCAGGGAAGTACTGGTCGATTACACTCTGCGGAAGATTGTCGCTCATGCTAAGCAGCTTGCCCTGGGCGGCGAACTCACGCACCCATCCCTCGGTATCGGACAGGTTGGCGACGTCCGGGGCGGTGCCGGCGGCCATGGCATTGCGATAGTCCTGTAAGAAGGTGGCCTGGTGATCCTCCCAATTTACCTTCACACCGGGGTAAGTCGCCTCGAAGCGGGCGATGGTGCTCTTGATGTAATCGTCGAACCATGGCGAGAGGTAGAAGGTCCACAAACTGATCTCAGCGTTCGGTTCGACGCCTTCGATCACCGCCTCAGGATTGGGACCGGGTGTGGGGGTGACCAGCTTTTCGATCACCTGGGTTTGCACCACGAGCTGAGTCTGCACGACCGGAGCCGAAGTGGGGGGCGGCGGCTGGGCTGCGGGGGCGGCGCAGGCGGCCAATATAAAGCTGATAAGCATCAGCAGGGCTAGAACTTTAGTACGCATGATAGTCTCTCCTTGGGATCCTGTCCAGATCCGCATTCTAAAGGAACGAAAATGGTTGCCAGATGGAAACCCCATTGTAAAAAAGCTATGTGCGGCTTCTGCTTCCTTCACCTCCTTCGAACTGGATGGGTAGAGACGAATTGATTCCCGCGCTGTTTTTAATCCATCTCCTTATCCGACTCGGCCAAGGCGATCGGCCACGTCGCGGGCGAAGCGATCTATGTACGCCTGGATGTAGGCAGCAATGTCTAGGTGAACATCCTGGATGAGCGGGGTCAGGTCCATAGCGTAGGACAATCCCAGGCTGGTGTCGAGGCCGTGCGACTCATAATAGGTGGCGTTGGCGCGGCGGCGGCCAAGGGTGGCCAGGTCGTAGCGCTTGCCACCGGCGATCTGCGAATCGAACACGCCCAACAGGGCAGCCTGCAGGTTCTCACGCTGGCTCAGGTCCATGGGCAGCTTGTCGGCGTCGACCATCCAGTCCAGGTCGCGCCAGACTTCGCAGCCGTACAATTTTTGCGGCCGATCGGCTTCGGGCAGGGAGCGGAGAGCAGTGATGACCCTGAGTGCCACGGCCACATGGGTATCGTGTTTGTCCGTCAGGTTATGGGTATACACCGCAGCAGGGCGAGCAAGGGCGAAGATGGTGGCCAGATCCTCGACCGGCTGCGGATTGCGCCCGTCTTTGACCGCCGAACTGGGATAATCCAGCATCACCTGGGCGGCATACTCACCGATGAAGGCGGCCTTCTTCTGCTCTTTGATGCGCACGGCGCGCATTTGCTCATCGCTGTAGCTGCCGTACAGGCCTTCACGCGGGGAGCCGCCTCCATCCGTGGCCACCACGCCGGTAAACCAGAGGTCTTCCCGCTGGTAGCAGTGCAAGATGGGTTCGGCTGCCATGATTTCGATGTCGTCCTGATGGGCGCTGACAGCCATATGGGTGGTGCGGGCCAGGGCCTGCTCGGTTGGCATTCCATCGGGTACGAAGATCTCGGCGCCAGACTGATGAAATTGCATGCTAACTCCTTCATGATCCAATTTTCGGCAGGCTCGCGGCAGCGATCGACTGGCCTACCCGCCGGCTGCGCTCGTCGGGTAACTGCACCTGGATGCAATCCGCCAGCTCAGGGAATTCCGTTTGCAGCACGGCTCTGGCTTTGTCCAGAATGAGCTTTCCGCCCAGGCCCGAGGTGCATCGACCCAGAAGCAGCACGTGCTTGATGTCGTAGAAACTGGCGTAATGCGCCAGGCCATAGCCAAGATACACGCCCATGCTCTCCCAGATTTTGCGCGCACCCGCATGGCCCGCCTCGAGTTTGTCCTGCACGAAGGCCAGCTTGTCGGCATCTGCCAAATGTCGGGGGATGGCGATGCCTGCGCGGGATGCCAGGCGGAAGACGCACTGCTGCGAGAGATACTGCGAGCCGCAGCCAATGTCCCCCGACCATTCGTCGGCGGGTGCATCAGGGTTATAATCCAGCGGAGCAAAAGCCAGCTCGTTCAACCAGCCTAGAATGTGGCCGTGCAAGTCGACGTAGCCAGCGGCTTCACTGGAACCCATGGCGATGCCCAGCACGCCGTTATCCTCTAGCGACATGGATCCGGCCAACGCGGCAACATCCCCGTCGTTGATCACCACCAGCGGCACGCCTAGCTCTTCGCCAATGCGCAGAAACAGATTGCGTATCTCATCGAAGCGTTCGGGTGGGACGCTGCGAAAGAGCGATGCCGCCATGGGCCGATTGTTGATGTAGATGCCGGCCGAGCTACCGCCGATGGCATCGACGCGCTCCATCCTGGCGCCCGCAGCGCGCAAAGCTGCCATGATCTCGTTGTAGTGGTAGCTGGGATCGGAATGCAGACGCGGTTCCCAGATGGTTTCCTCGCTGTACACCACCTTTCCGTCCACCACCGCGCTGGCCTTGCGATCCGAGGCGCCCAGGTCGAAGCCGATGCGGCAGCCATCCAGGTGGCGTCCAAAAGCCTCGCCCTCTTCACGTCCGGCTGGTACATCAGACGGGTTGCATGGCTCCACAACGAATGGGCGCTCGTAAACCTGCCGGCCCATGAAGTAGTAATCGAACTGCCGGGTACCCTCAGGACTGTAGCATTTACGGATGTGCTCCCCGATGGCGCGCGGGCCGCCAACATAAAGCCGGTATCCGCCCCGTTGCCAAAGCAAGAATTTCACCAGGCGCTCGGCGTAGAAGAGGTTCGCACCCGCACGGGGATGGCCTTCGGGGAAGACGCGGGTTTCGAAGCGCGAAATTTTGTCCGCACCGCGTTCCAATGCGATGATCAGAGGCACTCCTTGTGCGCCAACTTCTTCTGTATAGGCACGGTGAGCGAGGGCCGCAGGCCGGAAATTTTCATCCAGCGGAGGAAGCAAGCGGGGTTTAACCAATCGGAAGGCGTCTTCCATGCTCCCCTGGCCTCCCTAGCTGGCCGCCAATCGTTCGGACGTGGATTGGCGGTTGAAAAGCAGGGCGTAATTGTTGGCCACCATGGCGGAGGCGCCCAGGACGATGCTATGCTCGCCCAACTGGCCGAATTCCACAAGAGTATTTTTCACCGGGCCTGGCAGGGACAGGTGTAGCATGGCTTCCTTGATCGCATCCAGCCATTCGGGCCCGAAGCGTGTCATGTCCCCCGAGAGGACGATCTTCTGGATATTCAGCACCCCCACCAGGCCAGAGATGGCCAGACCCAGATAACGTGCCGTCTCCAGTACCTCCTGGCGAGCTAAGGCATCCCCATTGTGGAAGGCCTTTTCAATCGTCTCAAGGGTGATCTCAGCTGGCGGATAGGGCAGCTCCCCTTGACTAGCCAGGGTGCGCATGCGTTTGACCAAAGCCTGGGCGCTGGCGACCGTTTCAAGGCAGCCTCGATTGCCGCACCGGCATAACAGTCCATCCTCCGGCACGACGACCACGTGCCCGATCTCGCCAGCGCTGCCGCCATCCCCGTGAAACAGTACGCCGTTGATGATGACACCTGCGCCAATGCCATGGCGGACGTTGATGACAACCAGGTTCTCGCTGGCAAGATGCCCTCCGCCATAAATGAACTCGCCAAATGCCGCTGCGTGGCTGTCGTTTAATACATAAACCGGCAGGTGGTAGCGCTCCTGAAGCAAGCGGGCGAGGGGCAGATTCTTCCAGTCCAAATTGACGGCATTGATGACTACACCTTCCTCGGTGTTGACCAGACCGGGTGTTCCCACACCGATACCGACCAGCGGCTGAGTCGCATCCTGAATGAGGCGATCGAGAATCTCAAAAACCAGATCCAAAGCTTCATCGCCGTTGCGCTCGCCGACAGGTTGGGTGACCATGCGCCTAATTTTTCCACGCAGGTTGACCATTGCCCCGCGGAACTGGTTGTGGGCCAGGTCCAGACCGATCAGCCAGCGCGAATCCTCTAGCAGGCCGAGCAATATGGGGGACTTGCCGCCGATGGATTCGCCCACACCCGTTTCGGCAACCAAACCTTCGTCGATCAAGCCAGCGACGATCTCCGAGACGGTAGTTCGCGTCAGGCCGGTGATGCGAGCGATCTCTGCACGACTGATGGTCTGGTGCTCGAAGATCGTCTTCAAGACCAGGTTGCGATTGTGTTCCTTGGTTTGCTGCTGGGTAGCCTTTTTCATAGGACGATTCAACCCACCGACAGAAATAAAGACGTGTTTAACCATACGGAGATGGATCACTTATCTCCGGAATGGGCTTTACGTTAATTACACCAGTAAAGGGGAGGAATAAAACAAGAGCTAGAACTTTGTAAGTCCAGTGGACTTACTAATAATTATAGGTCTATTTGAGAGAATGTCAAGAGGCAATTTCCCCAAAATCACAGGATTTCTAATGATTTGACCGTACTATGATGTCAGGCCTTTATGTCACGCTGATCGGTGAGTGACAAAATGGGGATTGTTGCTGGGTCGGTTAGCCAAGGCATTTCATTCCAGACGATGCACCAAATCCCTTAACGGGCGGCGCGAAGACGGACCGGGAGCCTCAGCCGCGTAGCCGAGCGGTAGGATTGCCACTGGACGCAGATCCGCACCGACGCCGATGGCACGGCGCACCTCGTCCTCCTCGAAGGCACCTACCCATACACTCGCCAGGCCAAGGGCTGCTGCGGCAAGCTGGGCGTAAGCGCAGGCAATGGTGGCATCCTGCAGGCAGTACAGCGTCGCTCCGCGCTGCCCATATTTTCCTGCCGAGCGACGCGGGTTGGCACAGAAGACCAGCGCTACCGGCGCCTGGGTGATAAATTCCTGCATGCCGGCGGCTTGCGCCAGCCGATCGCGCACAGTCTGGCTCTGAGCCACAAAAATCTCGTAAGCCTGCAGGTTGCCGGCTGAAGGCGCCAGGTTGGCAGCTTGCAGGATGGCCTGTAACTTGTCGGTCTCCACCGGCCGGGAAGAATAGGCGCGCACCGAGCGCCGTGTACGAACCACCTCGAAAAAGTCCATGTTTCCCTCCTTCATAGCGATAGATTGGTTGACAGCGCCACCGCATGGAAAGGATATCCCTGAGAACTGCCAGGCACCTCGAACAGGCTTCAACAAGTCAGGTGCAGGGCTGCCACCACCCGCCGGCTCTCGCGCAGGCGGTTGTAGGTCTGGCAGGCTTCTGCGGTTGGCTCGACAATCACCTCTATGCCTGCCTCGCGCAATCTACGGCGCGTTTCAATGGGCACTTCCATGCGTCCTGCGCTCCCCTGACCGATGACGATCACATCCGGCGGATCGCGAAGCACTTCCCATAAATCTGCCGCGGAAAGGCTGTGGCCCTCCTCGCGCCACCAGTTTGCCATGACCCGATCCGGAAAGATGATCACATCAGTGGTATAAACGCGATCGTCGACGACAATGCGACCGAAGCGATACTCCCCGATCATGGGGACACTCATAGCGCCCTCCGTTCATGAGTGGAGCATGGATAGACGCTCGCCGGCAATTCTCCGGCGGTGGGTCAAACGGAAGGAGGCGCAACGCCGCGCGCTGACTTCGTTAAATGCCGTGTGGCCTCCAGGCGTGCGCCGGTCAATTTCGCCAGCGCCAGGTTGGCGCCGTCTAATATGGCTTCGCTCAAGTCGGCATCACACAAATCTGCTTCCCTCAAATCAGCGTGCCGCAGGTTAGCGCCGCGCAGGTCCGCACCGCGCAGGCTGGCCCCCACCAGCCGCGCTCCTTCCAGATTAGCGCCCCGCAAGACAGCCCCGGTCAGATTGGCCCGGCTGAGGTCGGCATGGGAGAGGTCTAAATCCGTCAGCCACAGCGGGCCCGGGCGATTGAGCAGGTCTGCCAACAGCCATTTGCGCTGGGAGTCGCGCAAGGCGTAGAGGGATCGCTGCATAGACTTCATCGCCTCAAGTAATTCCTGCAAGACCGCAGCCAAGTCTTCGTCTGCATAGGCATTTTTCTCTGCCAGAGTGACCATCGGTTTCTCCAATCAACACAATCGGCCTGAGGCAACCCACGCAACAGGCCGGATGAAATCGTCCACTGCGAATGGTTGGTTCCGACGGCATTTCCAGCGCCGATCAGGACCCCGGAAAGCGCCTGGGCTGCCCGAATCCCTATTGCACGATAAGAGGCCTTATATACCAGCAGTGAACATATGTTCTTTTTAGTTAAATTGTATCATTCCTGCTTGAGTTGTCAAGGGCAACTGACAATATGTGATCAAATAGAACCGCATCATTTATAAACATAGCACAGAGATCGTTGATTCTGTATAATTGGGTCAGTTGCTGCGGCATTTCGGGTTTCAGGTCTTCTTGAGGCGGGCATGAACGAGCAGACAGAGCATGAAGACGCAGGATATTATCGATCGAGGAAGAAGCAGCTTTTTAAGTTTTTGGACCGCGTGGGCAAAGCAACGCAAAAAGCCATGAGCTGTCGTTTTAATCAAGAATCGATCCGCAGCATCCAGGCGGACGCGCGCCAGCGCTTCGATGAGCTGATCTCACACATCCCCTATATCGGCGGGAAGGACAATCCATATACTGAATTCATCATTGCAACGGCGGCTTTCCTGGCGTACTACCGCGCCCTTCAGGAAAGGGGGGTAGCTTTTAAGGAGGCGGCTCGCATTATTTACCAGGGATTCGAGGTTTTTTACAACCCAGTGCCCGCCTGGCTGCGCAAGATCTACGGAGCGCGCATCTATCTCCCGATGGCGATCAGCCGCATCAAGACGCTGGCCGCGCGTTCGCAGGAGCATCGCTATCCGGTGGACTATGTGTTCAGCTACGTGCCAGGCGACGGGCTGAATTTCACCTACGGCATCGACTTTAGCGAATGTGCCACATGCAAGTTTTTAGAAGAGCACGGTGCAAGTGAGCTCTCGCCGGTGCTGTGCGCGGCCGACTATGTGAACAGCCTGGCCTTCGGTTATGGGCTGACGCGCACCCAGACCATCTCCAACGGCGATCCGCGCTGCGATTTTCGCTTCAAACGCGGCGGCGAGACCCGCGTGCCTGTGCCGGCGTATCTGCTGGAAAACACGCCGCTCTGAGGAGAAGCTGTAAGCCGGGCAAGCATCGATCTGTAAATCCGGACAGATTTAGTGTTATATTAGAAGCATGAGCGGTCTGATTTCACTGGCCGACACGCTCCAGCCGTTGGTAGACCGCTTTAATGCCCACGCCGATCAGGTGCGCTTCCTCGCCCTGGTCTCGCCGACTTGAGCGGCATGCCTGGAAGGCGCCCGTGCGGCGTATGCGGTCCTCAGCGGGGATTTTCCCCACGCTGCACTCACTGCCAGCGTGGTGTGGATCGATATGCTGCCCGGCGATGACTTTTACAGCGCGCGCAGGGCAGCTGCGCCCATGATCGATGAGCGCTTCCAGCATTTCCATGATCCAAACCGAAGAGCCGGATTAACCATCGCACGCAGCCTTGCCGGGATAGACAAGCCTGCCTGGGACGTGTATCTGTTCTATGGGCCCCGCCTGCTGTGGGAAGCCTCCCCACCGGCACCCACTATGTGGGCGCACCAGCTTGCAGCGAGTAAGTGGGCGGAGCCAAAACGCTATTTTTACGGTGCGGCGCTGCGCCAGGAGCTGAGCGCCATGGCCGCGCGGATGCTGGGCGGCGCAGACAAGTCATAGCCGCGAGCCTGTTTGTGGTGGAGCTAGCCGCGGCTTTTATGGAGGGTTATGCGGGCAGGGCATCGAAATCGGCCATCTCCGCATAGATCGGTACGAGAGCATCGTAGGCGCGGTTGAACAGGCCGTACAGCCGGTCGTAAAGCGGCTCGAGCTCCGCGTTGGGGTGGGTCTCGTCCATCACAGGCGCAAGCTCCATGGCCAGGTCGAAGCTTGAGTAGATGCCCACGCCGACCCCGCCGGCCAGGGCTGCGCCGAACGAGGTGGCCTCGGTTGTCAGTGACAGCCGCTGGATGGGCAATCCGTAGATGTCGGCCATGATCTGCCGCCACACGGCGGAGTTGACCCCGCCGCCGATCACGCGCATGGCCTGGATGTCCACCCCCTGATCGCGGAAAGCTTCGAGAATCACGCGCAGGTTGAGTGTGATCCCCTCCAGAACCGCGCGCACCATATCGGCGCGGGTGTGGGACATGGTGAGACCGAGGAAGGCGGCGCGCGCGTCCGGGTTCCAGCGTGGCGAGCGCTCACCCAGCAGATAGGGCAGGAAGAGCAGACCACCGGCGCCGGGGGTGGAGCGCATCGCCTGCAGGTTCATCAGCTCGTATGGGCTGATGCCCAGGCGCGCGGCGGCGTCTTTTTCGGGCAGGCAAAGGTTATCGCGCAGCCACTGGTAGGCTCCGCCAGCCGATTGCATCGTGCCGAGCGGGGTGAACAGGCCTGGAACCAGGTGGGCGAAGGTGAAGGTGCGCATGGACGGGTCGTAGACTGGTTGGCGGGAGGCAATGCCGATCCAGGCGGAAGAGCCAAGGTACGTGTAGGCGCTGCCGTCGCGGACCACACCCGCGCCGGCCGAGGCGCACGCCCCGTCGCCTCCGCCGATGACAACCGGTGTACCAGGGGCCAGCCCCACCTCCTCAGCGACCGCGCGGGCCACCTCGCCAACCACGTCGGTGGAGGCGTGCAGCTCGGGAAGTCGATCGCGATCGATGCCTGCGGCTTCCAACAGCGGGGGAGACCAATCGCGCGCCAGGAGGTCGTACAGGTTGGTGCCCGAGGCGTCAGAGTAATCGGTGACGAAGCGGCCGGTCAGCCGGGCGACGAGGAAGTCCTTGGCCTGGAGGAACTGGTGCGTCTGGGCGAAGACCTCGGGTTGATGGTCACGCAGCCACATGATCTTGGGGCCAGAATAGGAGGAGCTGGCGCGGTGGCCGGTGATGCGGTAGGTCTCGGCCATACCGACCCGCTCGATAAGGGCCTGGGCCTGGTCTACGGCGCGGGTATCGGCCCAGATAATGGCGTTACGCAGCGGGCGAGCGCGCCGGTCAACGGGTACGCAGCCCATCATCTGACCGCTGAAGGAGACGCCGGCCACCTCCTGGGGAGCGATATGGGCAGAGGCGAGGATTTGGATGGTGGTGGTGCAGACGGCCTGCCACCAGTCCTCGGGGTTCTGCTCGGCCCAGTTGGGGCGCGGGTATTCGGTGGGGTAAGCCGAAAAAGCGCTGGCGCTGGCGCGGCCGCTTTCGTCGAACAGGGTGGCTTTGTCGCCAGTGGTGCCCAGGTCGTGGGCAAGGATGAATTTTTCGGCCATGGCAACCTCGCAGGGAAAGGATGATGCGATTATAGCGAGGAATGGAGTCTTCCGCAAAGCAACCATCGCGGGTCAAAACGCTACAAGGCAGAGCCGCGTTGGAATTGAAGCCGTAGAACACACCTTTCTGCATCGGCGGGGTGATGATCGGCAGCGCTGAGGCGTTGATTGAGGCCGGGCCGTGCTCGGCCGAGAGTCGCCCATGGAGACGTCATTGCGGCCTTTGAAGGCCGCAGGCGGTGAAGAATTCGGCGCGCAGAGAGGCATCCTCGGCGTAATAGCCGCGCCAGACGGTGGTGCGCGTCATCGGGGCTGATTCGCGCACGCCGCGCATCTCCACGCACAGGTGGTTGGCCTCCAGGTAAACGGCCACGCCGTGGGGATGGAGCATGGCTTCCAGGGAATCGGCGATCTGCTGGCCGATGCGCTCCTGGACGGTAAAGCGCTTGGCAAACACCCGCACCAGACGGGTCAGCTTTGAGATGCCGATAATATTCTCGTGAGCGATGTAACCGACGTAAGCCATGCCAAAGAATGGGAAGGCGTGATGCTCGCACAGGGCGTGGAAGCGGATCGGGCCTTCGATAACCTGGGCCAGCCGGCAGTCAGGGTCGCCGCGGCATTCGGTGTCGAAGACCTTGATCAGTTTGGGATCGCCGTCATAGCCCTCAGTGGCGTCGAACAGGGCGCGGACAAAACGACGGGGCGTATCGCGGGTGGCGGGTGTGTTCAGGTCCAGGCCGTAAGCGGAAAAGATCTCTGCGATGTAGCCTTCGAATTTTTCGATCTGCTCGGGGCTGATTTGACGCTCTTTGAAGTCCAGGCCAGCGCGTAAGGCCTGTTCTTCTGGGTCGAGAGAATTTAGATGAAATTCCATTTGGCCTCCCATCCTCCGTAAATTCTGGATTTTCCCGCCCGCTTGAGGGTCATAGCAGGTTGCAAGGAATCATGAAAAGAGGATGTATTTTGTAAGGTTTATTTTACTGCGCTTCGCGCCTGAGTCGAAAAACCTCACCGATGCGCGAGAATCTAGAGCGCAAGGGTTGCTTGTCCCCCTGTATCCCAACATCAGCCGAGGCCCGGGTACAGGCTGGAGGCGGCGACCTGAATGAGCCGCAACAGAGGGGAGGGATAGACGCCCAGCCAGAGCAGCAGAACCGCCAGGATGACCAGGGCGAGGCGGCCGGCCGGCGAAGAAGCCTCGGCGGGTAAGATCTCGGCCGGCGAGATGGTAGGCCGCTGGAACAGGGTCACCACCACGCGCAGGTAGTAATAGAGGCCGATAGCGCTGGTCACGACTAAGATGATCACCAGCCACCACAGGGCCGATCCTGCGCCAGCCAGCACCAGGTAGAATTTGCCGACGAAGCCGGCGGTCAAAGGGATGCCGGCCAGGGAGAAGAGCGCAGCGGAGAAGAAAGCGGTCAGCCAGGGGTGGCGCCAGAAGAGACCGCGGTAATCCTCGAGGGTTTCGGCGTCGCGCTCGCGCGCAGAAAGCAGCGTGACCACGCCAAATGCGCCCAAATTGGTGATGGTGTAGGCCACCAGGTAGAAGGTGGCGGCCAGGGTGCCGAGCGCGCCGCTGGCCAGGAAGGCCACCAGCAGGTAGCCCAGATGAGCGATCGAGGAATAGGCCAGAATCCGCTTGATGTTGCCTTGCAGGAGGGCGAGCAGGTTACCGACCAGCATGGAGGCGACAGCGATGGCCGCAAAGATCACGAAGACACCCCGCTCAGTCTGCAGGCCGGTGTGGGCAAACAGGCGCAAGAGCAGGGCGAACATGCTGCCCTTGGAGACGGTGGCGACGAAGGCGGTCACAGGAGCAGGGGCGCCCTGATACACGTCGGGCGTCCACATATGGAAAGGCACCAGGGCCAGCTTGTAGCCGATGCCGACCACGATCAGACCGAATCCGGCCAGCAGGAAGGGATTGCCCGCCGCCGCCCCGGCGGAGATTTTAGCAGCGATCTCGTTGAAGCTCATCGTGCCAAGCTCGGCATAAACGAGGGCCATGCCAAAGAGCAACGCAGCGGCCGAGACGGCAGCCAGAACCAGGTACTTCAACCCGGCCTCCACACGAACTGGCTGGGTGTTCAGGTATGCGATGAGAGCGTATAGTGAGACGCTGAGAATCTCGAGGCCGAGGAAGAAGGAGACGAAATGGTCGCTGGCGGCCAACACCGATGAACCGATGGCCGCAGTCAGCAGGAGCAGATAATATTCTTCGCGGTTCTCCTCGCGGCGTTGCAGATAACCGTATGATAGCAAGGCCACCCCAAAGGTAGCGGCCAGGATCAGAGCGATGTAGAAGGAGGCGAAGGCGTCCATGGAGAGCAGGGAAGTCACCTGGCGAGCGCCAGCCAGGGGATAGAGCGCGGAGAGAAAAGCCAGCGCCAGGCCGGTCAGGGTGAGCGCGAAGGTGAGAACATGGTTGCGGCGCACCCCCACCAGGATCATAGAGACCACCAGATCGACGGTCAAGATGATAAAGGGCAGGAGGGCAAGCAGATCTGTAGTGGTCACGGCTGGCCTCCCGGGGGAAGTTCCAAGGGGCGAATTGAACCCGGATACGGGGATGTGATCGTCAAAGGCGGTGCAGGCACCGTCTGAGCGACGGCTGGCTGGAAATGCTGAATGGCTTGCCGCGCGGTGTCGAGCATCGGCTGCGGGTAGAGACCCAGCCAGACGATCACCACGATCATGGCCAGCATGGCAGCCATCTCGCGGGCAGAAAAGTCGGGCAGCTTCCAACCGGCCTTGTTCTCGCCGTGGAAGGCTTTCTGGATGATCCATAGGGCGTAGACGGTGGAGCCGATCAGGCCAAGAGCAGCCAGTACAGCGGCCAGGACAGAGACCTGGTAGGTGCCGAGCAGAACGAGAAACTCACCCACGAAGTTGCCCAGGCCGGGCAGGCCCAGGCTGGCGACTGAGAAGAGCATGGCCACACCCCCCATACCGGGCATGGTCTCCCACAGTCCTCCCAAGCGGTCTAATTCACGCGTGTGGGTGCGCTCCTGGAGAGCGCCGACCAGGGCGAACAGGGCGCCGGTGGAAATCCCATGGCTGATGATCTGCATAACCGCACCCTGCAGGGCAATCTGATTCCATGAAAAGACGCCCAACAAGACGAAGCCCATGTGGCTGACGCTGGTATAGGCGACCAGGCGCTTCAGGTCGGTCTGACCAAAGGCAAGCAAGGCGCCGTAAAGCACCCCCACCACACCCAGGGCGAGCATGAGCGGGGTGAGGCTGGCCGCAGCCTGGGGAAAGAGCGGCACGACGAAGCGGATCAGCCCGTATGCGCCGGTCTTCAGGAGGAGGCCGGCCAGGACAACGCTGCCTGCAGTGGGAGCCTCGGTATGGGCGTCAGGGAGCCAGGTATGCACCGGTACAACCGGCAGCTTGACGGCAAAGGCGGCCAGGAAACCGAGGGCCAGAAGGAGGGCTGCGCCGCCCGGAAGGGAGGTGCCGAGGAGCTGGTTGTAATCAAAGGTGTAAACGCCGGTGGCCTGAGCATGGTGAAAGTACAGGCCCAGGATGGCGACCAACATCAGCAGGCCGCTGAGTTGGGTGAAAAGGAAGAATTTGACCGCCGCGTAGACGCGACGCTCGTGGCCCCAAATGGCGATCAGGAAGTACATCGGCACCAGCATCACTTCCCAGAAGAAATAGAACAGGAACAGATCCAGAGAGAGGAACACGCCGCTGATGCCCGCGAGCACCCAGAGTAAGTTGAAGTGGAAGAAAGCTACCCGTTCGGCGATCTCCGTCCAGGAGACGATCACAGAAATCAGGCCAAGGAAGGCGGTCAGCAGGATAAGGATCAGACTGAAGCCGTCCATGGCCAGGTGGAAGTGGATGCCGGCCTGGGGGATCCAGGGCAGGTCGATCTCGGCCAGCCAGGGGCCGCTGGCGGAGAGGGTGATGCGCGAAAAGTTAGTCAGCCAGTAGACCACGGCCATGATCAAATCTGCAGCCATGGCGAGCAGGGAGACCCAGCGGGCAGCCAGGTCGCTCCAGCGTCCGAGCAGCCAGGCCAGCAAGCCGCCGGCCAGTGGAAGGAGGATAAAGGCAATCAGGATCATAGCAGCACCACCACGAGCGCGATGATCACGATCGCGCCAACGGCCACGCCGGCCGCATACCAGCGCAGCATGCCGGCCTGCGTGCGACTAAGGCCGCGCCAAAGGGCGCGCGTCAGGGCGGCGAGGCCCTGGTAAATATAGTCGAATACGTCGGTGCGATCTACGCGAGCCAGCCAGATGTACGGATAGACCAGCAGGTGATCGTAGAGCCAGTCAAAGCCCCAGCCTGAGAACCAGAAACGATGCAGGGCGGCACCCAGGCGTGCATGGGACAGGCTGCGGGCGAGCTGCGGCCGGCGGAGGAAGAACAGGTAAGCCAGGTAAATGCCGCCAAGAGCTGCCAGTGCGGCAACGATCTGTAAGGGCAGGAGCACGCCGATCCCGCCGCGCGCCAGGCTGGGTGCGGGCAGAATGCTGGCAGTGAAGTTCGAGAAGACCGGCAGGTTGCCCAGCGTCTCGGGAAGCTCGATGTAGCCGCCGATAATCGAAAGCGCGGCCAGAATCACCAGGGGAATATTCACCCGCCAGCCGGGTTGATGGGTGACCTGCTGGCGAGCATCACCGTAGAAAGTGAGGAAAACCATGCGGAATGTATACACGGCGGTCAGGAGCGCGCCAGTGATGCCGGCCGCCCAAAGCCAGGGACTGCCGGAGGTGGAGGCGAAAGCGTCGTACAAAATAAGGTCTTTGCTGAAAAAGCCAGCAGTGACCAGCGGCAGGGCGGATAAGGAAGCCGCGCCAATCAGGAACGTCCAGAAGACGAGCGGGAGCTGGCGGCGCAGTCCGCCCATACGGAACATGTTCTGTTCGTGGTGGAGGGTGATGATGATGGCACCCGCGCCGAGGAAGAGCAGCGCCTTGAAGAAAGCGTGGGTCATGAAGTGGAAGATGGCCGCGGACCAGGCACCCACCCCCAGGGCCAGGAACATATAACCGATCTGGCTGATGGTGGAATAAGCCAGCACACGCTTGATATCCGATTGGGTGAGGGCAGAGAAGCCCGCCAGCAGCAGGGTGAGCGCGCCGATAATCGCCACGGCGAGCTGGACGGCTGGCGCCAGCGCGAAAATGGTGTGGGTGCGGGCGATCAAGTACACGCCGGCAGTCACCATCGTGGCGGCATGGATCAGGGCGCTGACCGGGGTGGGGCCGGCCATGGCGTCTGGAAGCCAGGTTTGCAGAGGAAGCTGAGCGGATTTGCCCACCGCGCCGCCCAACAGCAGGGCGGCGGCCGCCACCGCCATGCCAGAGCCTACCGGCCAAACCTGAACGGCTTTGGTCAGGGCGTCCTGAATGTTCAACGTGCCGAGCTGGGTGAAGATGAGAAACAGGCCGACGGCCATCGCGGTATCGCCCACGCGGGTGACCACGAAAGCTTTGCGCGCGGCGTAGCCATTCTTGGGGTCTTTGTACCAGAAGCCGATCAACAGATATGAACACAGCCCCACCCCCTCCCAGCCGAGATAGAGCAACAGCAGGTTATCCGAGAGGACCAGGGTGAGCATCGAGCCGACGAACAGGTTCATGTAGGCGAAAAAGAGCGCGTAGTTCTCTTCGTCTTCCATGTACTCGGCAGAATACAGGTGGATGAGAAAACTGACGAAAGTTACCACCAGCATCATGATCAGCGAGAGGGCGTCCAGGCGGAAGGCGATCTGGGGAGTGAAGCTGCCCACGCTGATCCAGGTCCACAGCACCTGGGTGAAGGCATTGCCGGCGGGTGGGGAGGTGAGGAAGCTGACCGCCACCAGGACGGCCAGCGCTGCGGAGAGGCCGATCGAGACGACGCCGATCCAGGCCGATAGCGTTCGGGAGAAACGACGACCGAAGAGGGCCAGAACCAGGAAGCTGGCGAAGGGGATGACCGGGACCAACCAGAGCAAGTTGAGCATATCAGCCTCGCATCCGGCTGGCGGCGTCGGTGTCCAGGGTCTTGAAGTGATGATAGATCTGCAGCACCAAAGCCAGGCCGACTGAGACTTCGGCTGCGGCCATGGCCAGGATGAAGAGGAACATCACCTGGCCGTCGGGCTGTCCCCAGCGCGAACCGGCGACTACGAAGGCCAATCCGGCGGCGTTGAGCATCACTTCGATGGACATGAGGACGAAGATAATATTGCGTCGTGCCAGCACGCCTATCAGTCCGAGGGTAAAAAGGATGCCGGCGACGATCAGACCGTGTTCCATGGGTATGGTAGCCAAGTTCGCCTCCTCACTTGGGCTGCCCGAGCGGCTCTTGCTCGCCGGTCGGTCGGCTTTCCAGGGTGCGGGCGCGCAATGCGGCGGCCTCCACGGAAGCCTCGCGCAGGGCACGGCGGATATGACCGAGGTGGTAGGCGCCCACCAGCGCGGCCAGGAGCAGGATCGAGGCCAGCTCCACGCCGATCAGATAAGGGCCGTAGAGAGCCGCACCGACCGCAGCGGGTTGAATCGGTTGGGCGCTGCCAATCGTGGGGGAACGGCCGATGATGATATAGATAATTTCGGCCAGGAGCAGTGCAGCAAGGATGACCGGGCCGGCCCAGCCAGTGGCGCGCATCCAGATACGCTCCTGCTCCTCGCTATGCGGGCCGAGGTTGAGCAGCATGATGGCGAAAATAAACAACACCATGATGGCGCCCGCGTAAACAATCACTTCCAGCGCAGCAATGAAGGGTGCGCCCAGTGTGTAGAATATGATCGCGACCGCCAGCAGCGACACAATTAAGTACAGGAGGGCGTGCATGGCGTTTACTCGGGTGACCACCAGGATCGTGGCGATCACCGCTATCGCCGCAGAGAGGTAAAAGACCACATTCATGGCGATTCCTCTTCTGGATGAGTTATGGGTTCAGACTGCGCAGATCGACAGGCGGGAGTTCGTTCTCGGCCTGACCTTTATCTTTACCGCCGATGGCCAGTCCAGCCACGCGGTAGAAGTTGTAGCCCGGGTATTTGCCCTGCCCGCTGATCAACAAATCTTCCTTTTCGTAGACCAGGTTCTGGCGGTTATACTCGGCCATTTCGAAATCGGGGGTGAGCTGGATGGCGTAGGTAGGACAGGCGTCCTCGCAAAGACCGCAAAAGATGCAGCGGGAGAAGTTGATGCGAAAGAACTCAGGATAGCGCCGACCGGAATCGTCCTCGGTGGCCTGTAACGAGATGCATTCCACCGGGCAAACCACCGCGCAGAGATAGCAGGCCACGCAGCGCTCCTCGCCGTCCGGATCGCGGGTGAGGACGATGCGCCCACGCCAGCGGGGCGGCAGGTAGGCTTTCTGCTCCGGATATTGAATGGTCTCGCGCTTGTGGAAGGCGTGCAGAAAGACCCGCCAGAGAGCCTTCAAGATACTGATCATCGCGTCGATTCCCTTCTACTCGTAAAAAGGCTGCCGCTAACCGAGCGCCAGCATGATCCCACCAGTGAGCACCAGGTTGAGCAGGGCAAGCGGGAGCATCACCTTCCAGCCAAAGGACATCAACTGGTCGGGGCGTGGGCGCGGCAGCGCAGCACGCAACAGGATGAAGAAACAGATGAAGATGAAGGTTTTAATGGCAAACCAGATCACACCGGGAATGGGGGCGGGTCCCAGCCAACCGCCGAAGAAGAGGGTGACGATCATGGCCGACATGAGGGTGACGCCCAGGTACTCACCGACGAAAAACATGCCGAACTTCATGCCGGAATATTCGGTATGGTAGCCAGCCACCAATGAACTCTCCGATTCAGGCAGGTCGAAAGGCAGGCGGCGCACCTCGGCCACGCCGGCGATCAGAAAGACGATGAACCCCAGGAATTGCGGGATCACATTCCAAAGGCGCGTCTGGGCCAAGACGATCTCGCGGAGGTCGAATGAACCGCTGATCAGCACCACCCCCATCAGCGATAAGCCCATGAAAACTTCATAGCTGAGCATCTGAGCAGCGGCGCGCAGGCTGCCGATCAGGGCATATTTATTGTTGGAAGACCAGCCGGCCAGCACGACGCTATACACACCCATCGAGGAGAGCGCCAGGAAGAAGAGCAGGCCGATATTCAGGTCTACGACTGAAATGCCCGGCGCGAAGGGGACGATGGCAAATGAGGTCAGCACGCAGATCATCACGATGGTGGGGGCGAGGAGAAAAACAGTCTTATCGGCGAAAGGAGGGATCCAATCTTCCTTGGAGAAGATCTTGATTACGTCCGCCAGAACCTGGAGGAGGCCAAAGGGTCCCACGCGATTAGGGCCATAGCGATCCTGCCAGAGGCCCAGCAGACGGCGCTCCAACCAGATCAGGCCGGCCGCGATGCTGAGCATGACGATCAGGACGCCGAGAACAATGACGATCGAAAGGAGCGGTTCGCTCATTGCTTTCCCACCTCAGCGGCCGAAGAATCGAGAGGTGTTTCTGAAGCCAGGCGGCCCCACGCCGGCAGGGAAGCGACGGCCATGCCCGGCAGGCCGACGGGCAGGCCGGCCAGGCCGGCGGGCAGCTCGGAAGAGAACTTTGCAGGCAGGCGATAGGCCGTGTCGTTCAGCTTCACCTCGACTAGACCACCTTCAACCAGCGACAGTGCAGCAGCGTCGCCAGGGTTGAGGACCAGGTAAGGCCGGGCGCTCAACTGAGCGACGGCTGGAGAGAGCACGCTGAGCTCTTCGGACCCGAAAATGTGGTGAAGGGGGATTACCAGCCACTCGGATTTTCGCGCGGCAAAAGGCGCGGGAATATGGCGGAAATAAGCGGGCTGCTGGCCCTCGGCAGGCTCGATCAGGCGCACGCCGGGATCCCCGCCGCGCAACGGCCCGGCGATCTCTTCCTGGAAACGGTTGAGAGCCTGGACGGAGTTCCAGCCGGGCGACCAAAAACGGGGGATGAGGGCGGCCGGCGGCTGCAGAGGTGTGCCTTCCATGGTAAAGGACAACGGGGAGTCGGGGTCATCGGGCGGTTTGGGCTCGTGGACACTGATATGGGCGTGCATGGCGGTGCGGCCGCTGTACCTCGCCGGCTGGCGGGGAACCTTCATACCGGCGATCCGGAATCCAGCCGGTGGAGCCACCTGGAGGACCGGCAGAAACTGGGGCAATTCTTCGGCCATAGCCGCGACGATGTCATCCAGGTTGGACCAGGGCGCCTGGCTGCTTCGCCCGGCGGCAGCCATCGCATCACGCAGCCAGCGCCAGCTCTCCTGGATTTCGCCTTCGGGGACGAAAACCTGGTAAAAGCGCTGGGCGCGTCCTTCGTTGTTGACCAGCGTGCCGTCACCTTCGGCGAAGGTTGCGGCTGGCAGCACCACCTCGGCTCGTTCCGTGGTCGGGTTGGAAAGATGGTCGATGACGATGACGTGCGCAACGGAAGAGAGGAGTTCCTCCAGGGCGTAGGTATCCATGCGCCGGTATAGGTCGTTTTCCAGGATCACGAGCGTGTCGACCTGGCCGGATCTGGCCGTCTGGACAGCTTCATCGAGGGTCTTGCCGTTCATCAAGCCAAGGCCGAGGGAATTCACTTCCATCTGGGTGAGGAAAATGCCGGCCGGATGACCGGCGGCGCAAAGCGCCCAGGCCACATTGGCGGCGGCCTGCATCACCTCGAGGCTGCCCAGGCTGACGCCGGAGACCACCACGGGTCGTTCGGCATCTTTCAGGGCGGCGGCGATTTCTTCTGCCAGGCTGCGGATTTCTTCCGGTAGTTCCTCAACAACGGGGGCGTCAGACTGGATGGCATGAGCAACGGCGTGGCCCAACCGGGCGATGTCCTGCGGGGAGGCGCGGTAGGTGCGGGTGGCGATCTCGTCCAGGCGGGTGCGGTTGGGGGTGGCCACATAGAGCGGTCCGCGCTCGGTCTGGACCAGCTCGCGCACGGCCTTGTCATCCCAAAGCGGAATGCGCATCTGGGCGGCGCGGCGTAGAGGTTTTTGGCGTACGGACTGGCGCAGGGCCAGACCCAGCATGGGGGCACTGTTCAGCACGTCTTCCCCCAGCACCAGCACGGCATCGGCCTTTTCGATCTCGCGCAGGGAGGGCGTGCGTGCCGGGCCGTCGCGGAGGATGGCGATGGACTGCTGCACCAGGCGGGCTTCCGAAGGACTGATGCCCAGGAAGAAGCGCTCCGGACCAACCAGGGTGCGCAGGGCGAAGTTGGCTTCCAATGAGGCGCGCGGCGAACCGACGCCAATGACGCGGGCGGGGTCCTTCAGCAGCTCCCCGGCGCGGGAAAGAGCTTCCTCTTTGGTAACGCCCTGAACTTTGCGATCCAGGATGGGGTGGCGGATGCGCCGCTCGCTGTTGACGAATTCGTACCCGTAACGGCCGCGGTCGCACAGGAAGTAGCCATTGACCGCGCCGTTGTAGCGATTGTGAATGCGGCGCAGCATGCCGTAGCGCTCTCCGGGGATGGTATTGCAGCCCAGCGAGCAGTTCACGCAGATGGACGGCGCGGTGGTCAGGTCCCACTTGCGGGTGTAGTGCTGCTTGAGGGTTTTATCAGTGAAGACGCCTGTCGGGCAGACCTCGACCAGATTGCCGCTGAACTCGCTTTCCAGGACGCCGTCCTCACGCCGCCCGAAATAAACGGTGTCGTGGAGGAGGAAAGCGCCGAAATCGTGGCCGCCGGCGTAATCATTGTAAAAGCGCACACAGCGGTAGCACTGGATACAGCGGTTCATTTCCTGATTGACCAGCGGACCGAGGTTTTGGTTGTAAAAAGTGCGCTTGCCAAAGCGGTAGCGGCGGTAATTGTGGCCGGTCATCACGGTCATATCCTGCAGGTGGCACTCGCCGCCCTCGTCGCAGACCGGGCAGTCATGCGGATGGTTGGTCATCAGCCATTCGATGATGCTGGCGCGGAAGGCGCGGGCTTCCGCATCCTCGATGGAGATGCGGGTGCCATCAGCGGCGGGAGTCATGCAAGCCATGACCAGGCGACCATTCTTGTCATTCTCGTCGCGATAGAGTTTGACAGCGCACTGGCGGCAGGCGCCAACCGAGTCCATGGCGGGGTGCCAGCAGAAATAGGGCAGGTTGAGGCCCAGGGACAGGCAGGCTTCCAGTAGATTCTGCCCATCCTTTACTTCGTATTCGCGATCATCAACGATAATCTTGGCCATCCATCATCTCCACGGGCAGCGGTGCTCGCGGGCGTGGCGTTCGAATTCGTCGCGAAAATAGCGCACGCCGCTCGATAAGGGGTTCATGGCGACCGTCGCCAGAGCGCAGTAGGTTGTGCCGGGGATCAAACGGTGAGAGTGGTCTTCGAGGATGGGGAGGTCCTCCATGCGCCCCTCGCCTTCCTCGAAAGATTTTAAGATACGCGCGCTCCAGCGCAGTCCCGCCCAGCAAGGGGTGCACCAGCCGCAGGATTCCTGGGCGAAGAAATGCTCCAGATTTTCCATTACACCGATCGGGCAGGTGTGGTCGTCCACCACCATGATGGTGCCGGTGCCCAGGCTGCTGCCAATTTTGGCCATATTCTTGAAATCCATGGGCGTGTCCATATGCTCGGGCAGCACAAAGGCGGTTGAGGCACCGCCTGGGAGGATAGCGCGCAGTTTATATCCGTCCTGCATGCCTCCGGCGTAATCCTCGAGGATTTCACGCAAAGGGGTACCCATGGGCGCCTCGAAAGCGCCGGGCCGCTTCACCCGGCCGCTGGCCCCGTAGATCTTGGTTCCACCCTCGTCAGTGCGGCTCAGGCTCAGGAACCAGGCCGAGCCGTTGTTGATTATGTGGGGCACATTGCAAATCGTCTCGACGTTGTTGACATTAGAAGGCCGTCCCCATAGACCCACGGTTGCCGGGAAGGGCGGCTTGTTGCGCGGGTTAGCGCGCTTGCCCTCCAGGGCATTGAGCAGGCCGGTCTCCTCACCGCACATGTAACGCCCGGCGGATACGTGCAGGCGCAGCTCCAGGCTCCAGCCGGAGTCGAGGATGTTCCTGCCGAGGTAGCCGCGCTGGTAGGCTTCAGCGATGGCCTTGCGCAGGCGTTGAGCGGCCAGCTTGTACTCCCAGCGCAGAAAGATGTAAGCCACGTCAGCCTGGAGGGCGTAGGCGGCCAGGATGATGCCTTCGATGAGCTGGTGGGGGTCGCCTTCCATCAGGTAGCGGTCTTTAAAAGTGGCTGGCTCCATTTCGTCGGCGTTGATGATCAGATAACGGGGGTGGGGCGCCTGGGGAGAGACGAAACCCCATTTCACGCCGGCAGGAAAACCCGCGCCACCCCGACCGAGCAGGTTGGACGCCTTGACCTCGTCGATCACCTGCTGAGGCGTCATATTCTTTATGGCTTTGTGGACAGCCTGGTAGCCGCCGGCGGCCTGGTAAGCTTGGATGTCCAGCGGTTCCTGGCCAGGGCGGATGTTGCGCGTCAGCGGTCTTTCCATCTCCATGGATCGCGTCCTAACGATATTTTTCCAAAATCTGATCCAGCCTGGCCTCGTCGAGGTCCAGATGAGTGTCTTCGTCCACCATCATTGCCGGGGCGTGGTCGCAGGCGCCCAGGCAGGTGGCGGACTGGAGCGTGAAGCGTCCATCGGGGGTGGTTTCGTCTGGGTCGATGCCAAAGCGCGCCTGGATGTGCCTGCGCAGGCGGTCGCGGGCGAGAGCCCAGCAGGTGATCCCTTCGCACAGATAGATCACGTGACGGCCGACCGGCTTGCGGAAGATGCGGTTATAGAAAGAGGCCACGCTTTCGAGTTCGTGGGTGGCCATGCCGAGGTAGCCAGCCACATCCTGGAGTGCATCGTCGTTGACCCAGCCGCGGTGCTTCTGCACGATCATCAGGGCGTCGAGGCAGGCGGCCTGTCTGAACTCGTAGTTGGGCAACTCGGCTTCGATTTCGCGGATCTCCTCTTCTGACAGCATGCTTCGAACTCCCTCTCAACGGTCGACGTCGGCCAGTACGTAATCCACGCTCCCCAGAATGGCCAGCAAATCGGGGATCATCAAGCCGCGGGCGATCTCCGGCACCATTTGGAGGTGGGGGAAGGAGGGGGTGCGGATGCGCACCCGATAGGGAATGGTGCTCCCATCGCTAATAAGATAGTAACCGTTGAGGCCCTTGGTAGCCTCGACGGTGAAAATGGCTTCGCCCGGCGGGACGACCGGCCCCCAGCTTACCCCCAGGAAGTGGGTGATGAGGGTCTCAATGTCGTGCATGGTGTGATCCTTGATCGGTGGGGTGGCCAGCGGGTGATCGGACTTATAAGGGCCGGGCGGCATGTTATCCAGACACTGTTTGATGATGCGCACGCTCTGGCGCATCTCCTCCACGCGCACGACGGCGCGGTCGTAGCAATCGCCGTGGGCGGCGGTGGGGATGTCGAACTCAAGCTGGTCGTATCCGGAGTAAGGGTGCGCCTTGCGCCAGTCCCACTCCAGGCCGGTGGCGCGCAGGCCTGGTCCGGTGACGCCCCAATCGAGCGCTTCGGCAGTGGTATAACTGCCAATGCCTTTGGTGCGCTGCTTGAAGATGCGGTTTTGCATCACCAGGCTGTCGTATTCCTTCAACCGTTTCGGCAGGTAGTCGACTAGCTTACGCACCATCCCATCCCAACCTTCGGGCAGGTCTTGGGCGACGCCGCCGATGCGGAACCAGTTGGGGTGCATCCGCGCGCCGCAGATGGCCTCGATGATCTCCAGTATGCGCTCGCGGTCGGTAAACATATAAAAGACGGGCGAAAGCGCACCGACGTCCTGAGCAAAGGTGCCGTACCATACCAGGTGGCTGGAGAGGCGGAACAGCTCGGCCGTCAGGATGCGGATCATCTGGGCACGGGGCGGGACCTGGATGCCGGCCAGCGTCTCCACCGCCATGACATAGGGGAAGTTATTCATCACGCCGCCCAGGTAGTCCACCCGGTCGGTATAAGGAATGTAGGTGTGCCAGGACTGGCGCTCGCCCATCTTCTCGGCTGCACGGTGGTGATAGCCGATATCGGGCATCAAGTCGACGAGCACCTCGCCATCCAGAGCAAGGACGAAGCGCAGTACGCCGTGGGTGCCGGGGTGCTGTGGGCCGAGGTTGAGGAACATGTAGTCCACATCCTCTTCCTGGCGCTTCAGGCCCCACTGCTCGGGGTGGAAGAGCAAGGCCTGCTGTTCGGCATCCTCCTTATCGGGCGGAAGCTGGTAAGGACCCATCTCAGTGGCGCGGGCGGGGTGGTCCTTGCGCAGCGGGTGGCCCTCCCAGGTGGGCGGCATGAGGATGCGGCGCAGGTCTGGATGACCCTCGAAGCGCAGGCCGAACATGTCCCATACCTCACGCTCGTACCAGTTGGCGTTGGGGTAGACATCGGTGAGGGTGCGCAGGGAGAGGTCGGGTTCTTTGAGGGCGACTTTCAGGCGCACTTCGGCGACATCGACCGGGGAAAGGAGGTGGTAGACGAGGGTGAAGTCGCTCTCGGGCTGGCCTTCACGGTGGGCGCGCTGGCGCTCGTCGATGGCAGTCAGGTCAAAAAGCATTGGGTAGCGCGGTCTGGCTTCAGTCTTTAGGAAGCGCAAGACGTCGTGGGCGCGGTCTTTAGGCACCCAAAGGGTAGGGATGCCGTCGCGAGTGGGCTGAATCGTGAAAATATCCCCAAAACGATTCGTTAGCGTCTGGGCGACAGCCTTCGCATGCTCGGCAGTTTCAGGCGGAGGTTGAACCGGTTCGCTCATACGTGATCGGGCGTGCGAAGGTCAGTGACCTTTTTTCGCTCTGAACGCTTCAGGTCTCGCATGGATGGCATGGGCGGGCGGTAAACCTCCTGCGGTCCGACCACCCAACTCAACGGGCGTTTTTCTGAGCCAACAGCTTTTTGGAGCAGGGTGAGACCTTCCAGGAAGGCATCCGGGCGGGGCGGGCAGCCGGGGACGTATACGTCCACCGGGAGGAACTTGTCTACTCCCTGTACCACGCTGTAGATATCGTACATCCCGCCGGAGTTGGCGCAAGAACCCATGGAAATTACCCAACGCGGCTCCAACATCTGGTCATAGAGGCGGCGGACGACCGGGGCCATCTTGATGAAGACGGTGCCCGCCACAACCATCATGTCGGCCTCGCGCGGCGTGCCACGGATAACCTCCGCGCCAAAGCGGGCCACGTCGTACTTGCTGGTGATGCTGGTAGCGAACTCAACGTAGCAACAGGAGAGGCCGAAGTTGAACGGCCAGATCGAATTCTTGCGCCCCCAGGCCAGCATGTCCTGTAGACGGGTTAGAAGGACCACGCGCTTGGCGGCGGCTTCCCAAAAACTTTCCTGCTTCTCTTGCAGTGACGTTTCACCGGGTTTCGTCAACGACCAATCCATCGATCACGGTTCCTCTCTATAACCGGACAGTCCTGTACCTCGTGCCGGATTTGAGTAAGGATTATTTCTTATCATCCTGATCCCGACCATCGGCGGACGCACGGGCGCCGATGCGCTCACGCAACGTGCTCCAGTCAAGGGCGCCTAACCGCCACAAATAGACCAGCGCAGCGACCAGGATGGCGATAAAAATCAGCACCTCAATGTAGCCAGCCCAGCCAACCGAACGCGCGGAAATGGCCCAGGCGATGATGAACATGGTCTCCAAATCGAAGACCACGAAAAACATGGCGTTTAAATAGAATTTAACATCAAAGCGGATGCGGGCTGAACCGGTGCTCACGATCCCGCTCTCGTACGGTTCGCCGGTGGCGCGTCTCCCTCGGTGATGTTCTCCGAGAACGTATGAGATGCCCAGCATTCCCCCCACGACAACCAGAACCAGGGCGAAGTAAAGAACGAGGGGCCAAAGAGCGGTGCGCAGCATTCTTATCTCCCCCAGCCGGGCGCGGCTGCTATCCATTCAATTAGATAAAACTCAGGTATTCTCTTCATGTCCGCATATCACCCTACTCGTCCTGCGGGGTAGCCTGCAACCCTTTCGCATATCTAAGTGCAGGCCGATGATCGAAATATGCTTTGATGAGCCTGTAACAGGAAGTTTAAAATCAAACGCCGCTTGCATGTCATCTCTGCACAGGCCACGTGCCTCTCTTGAATGGAGCGGTCTGGACGACAAAGCGGGCGGGCCGCCTCGATTGGGATAGGACCGACTGGCCAATGTGTCATCGACCAGCAAATCAAGAGAGCACCTTATTAATAAATTTTATCACAAATATCTTAATTCACCACTCAGATTTTGACTTTAACCTGGACTAATCCAAAGCTTATGAGAACATTAAATCTGCTGTTAAAAATAAATGCCCACCCCGGCGTAATACGGGGCGGGCAGTCCAACGTTACCGGCCGCAAAATGGCCGGGTGAACCGTCCTTCAGGAGGAGAAGACATGTCCGCTAATTACGATGCGGCCAAGGGGTGAATTCTTACCTGCTAGGCTCTTCATAAAATTTACATCGTGCATGCCAACAGTGTGGTCTTACAACCAGCCGTGTTCGTTCATCTCGAAAGTGTCGGTCTGCCGACATTGTCAGTCCGACTTCGTTGAGGGGGTCAAAATGAGCCGCCAGATGACTGGACGGATGACTTCCTTCCAGCGGCGTAACGGGCGCCGTTCCGCGTATACAAATCTCGCTAAAACGACTCGGACATCCGCCGCTTCGCCCGTGATTTTACGGGTGCAGGCATTTCGGCGGCGATTCAGAAAGGGAGCCGTTGCTGGCGGTAATCGGAGTCTGGCGAGAGCAGGCCGTGATCGCGCAGCCATTCGGCTGAAGGGCCTTCCCAGCCGTAGCGTTTCAGATCGACCCGCCCGCGGGCGTTAAAGACGACCCCCTCGGCTTCGAGCAGAGCGCGCTGGCGATCCTGGCCGGGGCGCGGACTGATCTTGCCCTGCGAATTGATCACCCGCTGCCAGGGTACGTCATCAGGGCTCAGGGCCATAGCCTGGCCGACCCAGCGGGCTTTGAAGGCGCCGTAGGACTGCGGCTCCACGCCTTCGGGCGGCGGGATCAGCGCGGCAATCTGGCCGTAGGTGAAGACCTTTCCTGGCGGTATCTGCCGGGCGATCTCCCAGACTAGAGCGAGGAACTCTTGGGATGGGGAAGATGAGGAGGGGTCCATAAGCAATATGCCGGCAACAAGCTTTCCATGTAGCCTTGAAGTGGACGGTCAAAACGAGCTTTGTAAACAACGGGAAATTCGAGGTTACATGTATCTTACGGGAGATTGACAGATATAGCAACTGGGGATTTGATTAAGAAAGGATCTTGCTTTACACTAAGACCATACGGCTAATCTGCCCCGCTTTTCGACGAAATTGGGAGGATGTATATGGCGAGACGATCTTCACCTTTTCGAACATTGGCCTTGTGGGTAGCGGCAGGAGCGGCGGCGTACATCTACATTTTGAGGCCGTGGCATTTGCGCTGGGGCGCGACGGACGAGGAAGTCGAACGGGCGCTCCCCGGCGATGAGCTGGTGCCGCAGCCCAAAATCAAAGCCACCCATGCGGTAACGATCTTCGCTCCATCGGGGAAGGTGTGGCCCTGGATCGCGCAAATCGGCCAGGGGCGCGGAGGGTTCTACAGCTACACGTGGATCGAGAACCGCCTGCTGCACCTGGACATACAAAACGCGGAGCGCATCCTCCCTGAGTTCCAGAACCCAAAAGTGGGAGAACAAATTCCATTGGCGCCGAACGGCTTTGGGGTGCCGATCGCCATCGTCGAGCCAGGGAGGACGCTGGTGGCGCACGGCGATACGCGCGTCAGCCAGTCGCCATTCCCAAACATGCAGCCGGGGGATTTTATTAACGCGAGCTGGGGCTGGTACCTTGAGCCAATGGGGGAACGGGCGACGCGGCTGATCGAGCGCGAACGGATCGATTATTCCCCAAGTCTTTACAACGCCATCTACATGCGCGCCTTCCTGGAGCCAGGAGCGTTCCTGATGGCGCGCAAAATGCTGCTGGGGATCAAGCAGCGCGCCGAGAAATGGACTACATGGAGCGCAAAGGGCAGAGCGGCGCCGGCTTAATGCATGGTGCCGCTCTGCCCGCCCGCGGGTTTGCCCACGTATTTGTGCGGATCTTTGTCGAATTCACGCTTGCAGCCCAACGAGCAAAAGTAATACGTCTTTCCCTGATACTCGGATTTGCCTGCGGCAGTCTGGGGGTCAATATCCATACCGCAGACTGGATCGTGAACGGTAGCCATTAACGATTCCTTTCCGGTTTCTCTTATACCTGCCTGGCCAGCTCTCCCAGGCTGAAATTCTTGACGGCCATCTCGGCGATGGTGCGGCCGATGCTGATCGAGGCGGTGGCCGCCGGCGAAGGGGCGTTGAGCACGTGAATCTGGTGTTCGGCCTGGACGATGGCGAAGTCATCCACCAGATTGCCGCGCGGATCGAGGGCCTGAGCGCGCACGCCGGCGCCGCTGCGATGCACGTCCTGTTCCTGGATCTCAGGCACCAATCGCTGCAGCGCGTGGACGAAAGCCTTTTTACTGAGCGAGCGGTACATCTCGCCAAACCCGGTCTTCCAGTATTTGAGCGCCATACGCCAGAAGCCAATGTAGAAGCCGTAGGTGAACAGATCGGGGAGAGAGATGTCGGTCATGTGATAGCCTTCGCGCTTGAAACCGAGCACAGCGTTCGGGCCGGCCTCCACCCCACCTCGCACCATGCGGGTGAAGTGCACCCCCAGGAAGGGGAACCGCGGATCGGGGACGGGGTAAATCAGGTTGCGCACCAGGTGCTCTTTTTCGGGAACCAGCTCATAATACTCGCCGCGGAAGGGGATGATTTGCATCCCCGGTTCTACTCCGCACATGCGGGCGATTCGATCGCATTGCAGGCCAGCACAGTTGATCAGGTTGCGGCAGTGCACCTCGCCGCGCACTGTCTCGAGGACGAACTCGCCGTTCAGCTTGCGGAAGCCGGTCACGCGCGAGTTGGTCTGCAGGGTGCCTCCCGCCTCCTGCATCAGTCGGGCGTAAGTCTCAGATACCTGGATGTAATCAATGATGCCGGTTTGAGGGACGAAGATGCCGGCGATCCCGGATGCGTGGGGTTCGTATTCTTTGATTTCCTCGCCTGTCAGGCGTCGCAAGCCTTCCAGGCCGTTGGCGCGCCCCCGCTGCTCGAGAGTATCCAGCATGGGCAGCTCATCCTGGCGGGTGGCGACGATAACCTTGCCGCAGTTTTCGTGGCGGATGCCGTGCTCCTGAGCGAACTGGTAAAGGGCTTTACGGCCTTCTACGCAGTTGCGCGCCTTGAGCGAGCCGGGTTTGTAGTAGATGCCCGAATGGATCACGCCGCTGTTGTTACCGGTCTGGTGAGCGGCCACCCGGTTCTCAGCTTCGAGGACGATCAGGGACAGTCCCGGTTCTTTGGAAAGGGCCATGGCCGTGGCCAGGCCGACAATACCGCCTCCGATGATGGCTACATCGTAGGGGCGATTTTCCGACATATCACACCTCGCTCAGATGGATGGAAAAACAAAAAAGAATTCATTTTGATCTATTATAGACTCGAAATTGATTTGTTTATAGGGTTAAAGGTAAGAATTACCGATTTTCTCCAAAAAAGATAGCCGCCGATTTTACGGCGGATCACCTGGATCGAACCTTGACACGGGGTCGATCCAGGGCGACAGCCGATAAAGCGGGCGCCCTTTCTTCATCTACTGATTCTGACCATCTACCGCGAATTTCTTTCGTCGATAATCTTGACTGGCTTGAACTGCCCGGGCAACTCCGCTGTGATCTGAATATCCAGCGTATACATGCGGCCGTCCAGGTTGATTTTCATCTCTGGATAGCGATCAAACAGCAGCGCGCGCACGGTTTCGGCCGAGACTCCATTGCCTTCCACGATCAGTTTCAGGCGATCCAGCAGTCCATCCTTCTGCAAGATGGCGCACATGCGTCCGGTGGCTCCTGGCGCGTGCGAGACGGCCTCGGCCAGCACGCTGGCGTACAGGCCCATGTCGCCTACCACGAGCAAATCATCCGCCCGACCGAGCACCTGGATGGCGCCAAGCGGCCAATCAGCGCAATGTGCCCAACGCGCCAGATCTCCCGACCGGTAGCGCAGCAGGGGCATGCCTTCGCGGGCCAGCGTGGTGAAGACCAGTTCGCCTTGCTCCACAGGTTGACCGCTGTGCACATCGACGATCTCGGTGTAGAGCTGCAGACCGTTCAGGTGCAAATTCCCGCAGCCGGGCAGGCTGATGGCCTGGCCGCCGCCGATTTCGGTCATACCGTATGTGTCGAAGACCTGCGCGCCCCAGTAAGCCTGAAATTCGCGCTTCTGTTCAGGGGTGAGCATCTCGCCGCCTAGAAAAATGGCTTCCAGCGAATATTTCAATTCGAGCTTTTTTGCCTCCAGGGTGAGGGCGGCGGCGAAAGAAGGGGAGGAAATCAGCACGTTTGGCCGGTAGAGCTGCAGGTGGCGCAGGGCAAGCCTGGGATCGAGCGCGCCCAGCGGCAGGGGCAGCCCGCCCGCACGCTCGACCACCCGCAAGGCTTCACCTGTGCCTGCCCAAAGGCCGGGTGGAAGAGCAATCAATGCCACCAACCGGCCTGTGACGTGCATGCGCATGCCCAGTGAGGCCAGATTCGCCAGGCGGCGCATATCGCGGGCGGTGTAAAAGACGCGCTTGGGCTCGCCGCTGGTGCCCGAGGTGGTAAAAAGGACCGAGAGATCATCCTCGGGTACGGCCAGGAAACGCTGCCACTGGCTCAGATCGTGGGGGGTGGTGAATGGCAGGCGGGCAAAATCCGCGAAGGAGCGAATATCGCGCGGGTTTATGCCGAGGCTGTGAAACTGCTCGCGGTAGAAAGGCGAGCGAACGGCGGCATAGCGGAGGATGCGGCGCAGCCGTAGCCACTGCAGGCCGCGCACCACCTCCGGCTGCAGGAAAATGCCAAGCGGACTGTGAGCCAGGTCCCGCTGCACCAGGCCGAACCCAAATGGTCGCCAGCCGGCTTCCAGTCTGCCAATCGCGATGTCCAGAAGGCGATCGCGGATCACGGCTCCTCTCCGGCGGTTTCGGAACGCAGATCCCGAACGGCGTCGGCAATCAGGGTTTGGACGCGGCGAAGCTCCTGCTCGTCGCGGTATCGCGATCGCGGCCACAGGAAGCCTTTCAACCCGTCTCCGCGGTTGCGCGGGATGAGGTGGACGTGCAGGTGCGGCACGCTTTGGCTGACTCGGTTATTGATTAGCATGAGCAGGCCCTCGGCGGACATGGCCCGCTCGACGGCGCGGGCGAGTAACTTCGCATCGGCGAAATATGGGCCAATCCATTCATCGGGCAGGTCGGCCAGGGTGACGTAATGCGCTTTGGGGATCAGCAGGGTGTGGCCCGGGAAAAGGGGGCGCGCGTCGAGGAAGGCCAGCGCGACCTCGGATTCGTACACGATGGCGGCCTCTTGCTGGCGTGATAGGATGTGGCAGAATGGACAGGTGCTGGAAGAATGTTGATTATTTTCAGAACCTTGAATATGGGTCATGGTGATTATTTTATTTCTATCTTGCTAGCGTTCAAAGAGAATCAGGCAACGGCAGCCAGCATCGACCAATGACCACCGCTCAAATAACCCACCCAGCGGGGAGAGAAACCAAAAACCAGGGCGCCCAAAAATGACGCCAGCGTCGAACGGCCGAATTTGTCTCGCAGTAGCAGGAACATGCCGGCAGTCGACCAGGCGAAGTCCAGCACGGCCATCAGATTTAGGGCCAGTGAGATTGGCAACGCCAGAACCAGCCAATAAGGCGGGTAGAGCAGGGGAAAGACCGGATGACCCGCCAGCGGCGCCCCGCTGAGCAGGTAAGGCCGCCACAGGGCGATGTTTCCGGTGCTGCGGAATATGTCTTGGAGATAGGTGGCGGTGGGGATCACCTCGCGGGTCAGGTCGGTGCCCAGGTCGGAGGTGGGCAGGATGTAAGGTTGTGGATATCTGAACAGGTAAGGTGAAAAGAAAATGACCGGTAGGAGGAAAAATGTGAAATAGATGGCAATGGTTTTTAATTTCATGGCGATCATTTCTTCGTAATGACGTCCGGCTTCTGATTATAGAGGATATTGAGTTTATCGTGTCAAGAAGCTGGCGCCTATGCGGATTACGGCCAGTCCCCCTGAAAAGCGAGCTATCCACAACACTCGTCCCCTCCGCAATAACAGTAACTGACAGAGATGTTTTATAGCTCGCGGAGCATAAGAACGTCGCAAGGGGCATGATCCAGCAGGCCAGTCCCCCTGAAAAGCGAGCTATCCACAACACTCGTCCCCTCCGCAATAACAGTAACTGACAGAGATGTTTTATAGCTCGCGGAGCATAAGAACGTCGCAAGGGGCATGATCCAGCACGTAGCGCGCGACGCGGCCGATAGAGGCCGGGCCGATTTGGGGATGACCTTGAGCGCCCTCGCTGCTCCAGATGACGATGAGCTGGTAACCACCATCCTTAGCCAATTGCACGATTAATTTTTCCGCCTGACCGCGCTGGATTTCGGCGTGGATTGTATATCCTGCCTGTTCAGCTTCTTGACGCGCTTCTTCCAACGTTGTCTTTGCGACGAACTCTTCTACCTCATCGACCCGGCGCTCGCGCTCCAGTGGAGGTGGCGGGCGGTGATGCGAGCCAGGCCCACGTAGGAATGCGTCTAGACTTTGCCGCGGACCGGTATCGATGACGTGCAGTAAAAGAAGCTCATGCTGGGCACCCATTATCGCCCTGAGTTTGCGGATCATCTCAGGCCCCCCGCGTGACCCAACGGCGCATAATACACGCATAGGTTGCCTCCTTACCAATGCAGCCAAATCAACAGCGCTCCAACTGCGACCATTACGGGCACGACCACCACGCCCAATTTAAAATATTCAATATAGGAGATCTCCAGTCCTTTACGGCGTAAGATCAATAACCAGAGCATGGTGGCCAAAGATCCAATGGTGGTCAGATTGGGCCCCAGGTCGCATCCCAAAATGGAAGCATAGACAAGAGACTGGTGAACCGGTCCGTCTGCGCCCACCGAGGATAGGGCAGATATCATCACTAACGCCATTGGGACGTTATTGATCAAATTCGCTCCCAAAGCTGTCCCCATTGAAGTGATCAAGATCGCCATCGCTGGGCTGTTACGAGCTAAGTTGACCAACCCAAACCCGAACTTAGAAACGAATCCCAGATTCTCGATGGCTTTAATAACGATGAACATTCCACTAATGAATATGAACAATGACCAGGAGATTTCTCGCCTGAGGCGGGGCCAATTTACAAAACGCCTGGAGCCGATCAGGAGGAATATGGCCCCACCCATGGCAACGAAGGAAAGCGGCAACTGAAAGGCGGATGCCAGGACATAAGCAATACTGATGACAGACAAAGTTATGACAGTGAAACGAAAAAAAGCTCGATCGAATGAAAATTCCAATGGAATACTATCCACGTCATAAGAACGGCGAAGATCGTGCCGAAAAAGAAAGGAGAATAAACTGAAATTGATGATCATACAAAATAGCGCCGGCAGCAGGAGATAATGCAGAAATACAGCCAAGCCGCTGCCCAGGCTGTTAAAAAATAATATATTGATCGGGTTGCTGATCGGAAACAGAAAGGATGCAGTATCCGCAATAAATGTGCAGGCAAACATGAAAGGGAGAACAGGCAGGCGCAGGCGTGTAACTAAGGTGTATACCGCAGGAGTCAGGATCAGCGCTGTCGCGTCATTTGACAGAAAGGCGGTTGTTAATGCTCCAACCAGGAAAACCCCGAGGAATAAACGTCGTGCGCTCCCTTTGGCGAGGCGGCCCGTTTGGGCAGCCAGAAATTCGAACAGGCCGGCCTGATCGGCAACGCTCGAAATGACCATTAAACCAAGGAAGAAGCCGAATATGTTCCATTCTCCCGCCAATGTCCGAAGGGCTTCGTTAGGGGGAAGGAAGCGGCCGAGCACCATGAGCACAGCACCAATAGCCGCAGCGAATGCTTCGGATATGTGGTAGGGGCGAACCATGATCGCCCCTAAGGTTAAACCAAAGATCAGAATGCCAAGAGCGGAGTGCACCATTAAATAGTTATTTTCCAGGCAATAAAATGACTCGCGTTATAAGCCACGCGGCAGATTTGATTTTACTCCCCCATTTTTCATCCGATCTTATGTCAATAAATTTCCTTATCCCTCCCCCTGCCCGTACTCTTCCACGTAGCGGCGGTGGGCGCGCGCCACCTCCTCAGGCGGGATCTCCATCGGTTGACCCATCTGCAGCGCATAAAACACGGTGCGGGCGGCATCCTCTACCATCACGGCCGCCTTGACTGCCTCCTCAACGGTCTTGCCGACGGTAAATACGCCGTGGTTGCGCAGCAGGACGGCCGGACTGGCGCCAATGTTGGCGATGATCTCGCGCCCGATTTCATCGCCACCGACCTTGGCGTAGCCGGCGCAGGGAATCGGCCCGCCAAACTCGTCGCAGATGGCTGTCAGCACTGCCGGGATAGGCCGGCCGACGGCGGCGAAGGCGGTAGCAAAAGTGGAGTGCGTGTGCACCACCCCGTTTACATCCGGCCGGTGGCGGTAGACATACACGTGCGCGTGAGTGTCCGAGGAAGGCCGAAAACGGCCCTCAACCAGTCTCCCCTCCAGATCCACCACCACCATCGTTTCAGGGGTGAGGTCCTCGTAGCGTACACCACTCGGTTTGATGACCACCAGGCCGGTCTCGGGGTCACGACCGCTCACATTCCCGCTCGTCCAGGAGACTAGATTATGCCTGGGCAGCTCCTGATGCAGCCGGCAGACCTCCTCGCGTAATGCCTCGAGCATTTGCCCCTCCTTAGGATCCGCCGACGCCCCGGGCGCGGTCGCGGATGGCTTTGAGGGTTTTCATCACATTGTTCTCGCCCCGCCCGAAGTAGTCGTGCAGGCGGACGTATTCGGCGTAAAGCTGGTCGTAAACCTTCTTGGCCTCCAAATTAGGCCGATAGACCTCATCTTTGAGACGGGCCATGTGGCGCGCCGCCTCGAAAATGGTATCGTATCCGCCAGCGGCCTTGCCCGCCGCGACCGCGCCAAACATGGCCGAGCCGAGGGCAGAAGTCTGGGCGGAGGCGGCCACTTTAAACTCGCGCCCGGTCACATCGGAGTAAATCTGCATCAGCAGCTTGTTCTTTTCGGGCAGACCCCCGCAGGCAACCAGCTCGTAGACCGGCACGCCGTAGTTCTCGAAGGCTTCGATGATGACGCGTGTGCCGTAAGCGGTCGCTTCGATTAAAGCGCGGTAGATTTCCTCAGGTTTGGTGGACAACGTGGCGCCCAGCAGCAGGCCGGTCAGGTCCACGTCCACCAGCACGCTCCGGTTGCCGTTCCACCAGTCCAGGGCCAGCAGGCCACTCTCGCCGACCTTCAGGCGGGCGGCCTTCTCCTCGAGGAGCTGGTGGATATTCAATCCACGCGCTTCGGCTTCGTGTTCGTAGGCTGCCGGGACGCAGTTCTCCACGAACCAGGCAAAATGGTCGCCCACGCAGGATTGCCCCGCCTCGTAACCGAACATGCCGGGAAGGATACCATCCTCGACGTAACCGCAGATGCCTGGGACGACGTGTTCCTCGGTACCGAGCACCATGTGGCAGGTGCTGGTGCCCATGATCATCACCATGCGGCCCGGCTCGGTGACGGTGGCGGCGGGCACCGAGACGTGCGCGTCTACATTGGCGATGGCCACCGCCGTTCCGGGCCGCAGGCCGGTCCAGGCGGCGGCCTGCTCGGTTAATCCGCCCGCGCGCTGCCCGATGGAGCTGATTTTGCGCGACATTTTCTCGTCCACCACATTCTCCAGACGGGGGTCCAGGGCGGCGAAGTATTCTTTGGGCGGAAAGCCCTCGCGCTTGGACCACATGGCCTTGTAACCGGCGGTGCAGGAATTGCGCGTCTCCACGCCGGTGAGCTGCCACACCACCCAATCAGCGGCTTCGATCAACCGGTCGGCGGCGGTGTAAATCTCGGGGGCTTCATCCAGGATTTGCAGCGTTTTCGAGAAGAACCATTCGGAGGAGATCTTGCCGCCGTAGCGGTCCAGCCAGGTTTGGCCCATTTGACGCGCGACCTCGTTGATGCGGTTCGCCTCCGGCTGGGCGGCATGATGCTTCCACAGTTTGACCCACGCATGCGGGTTGGCGCGGTATTGCGGCAGGCGGCAGAGGGGCGTGCCATCGGCTTTGACGGGCATCATCGTGCAGGCGGTGAAGTCGATGCCCAGGCCGATGACATCGGCGGGATCCACGCCGCCCTGGCGCAAAACGGCCGGGATGGCGCGCTTGAAGACCTCAATATAATCATCCGGGTCCTGAAGGGCCCAATCCGGCTCCAGGCGCACGCCGCTCTCCGGCAGCTTCTCGTCGATCACCCCATTGGCGTAGGTATGGACGTAGGTGGCGACCTCTTCACCAGTAGCGACATCTACCAGCAGCGCGCGGCCCGATTCCGTGCCGAAGTCCACACCGATGGCATATTTACGGTTGCCCATGTCTTCCTCCGCAAGACGGAATTATAGAAGATTCCCGTGAGTCCGGCGAACTGGAGTGCACAGGCTCAGGGTTCGATGACGATCTTTAACCCCTCGCGCTGCGAGGCGAGCTGAAAAGCCTGCGGCGCCTGGTCGAGGGGAAAGCGATGGGTGATCAGAGAATGCAGATTCACCCGGTGAGCAGCAGCCAGCTCGATCGTACGCGGGTAGACGTGGTTCATGCGCCGCACGATGCGCACGGTCAGCTCTTTACGGCGGGCAGAGGAGGCGGTGAAGGCGTAGCGGTCGTCCGAAGGGATGCCCACGACGGTGACCTGGCCGCCGGGTCTGGCGGCCTGGACGGCGGCTTCGAGCGCATCGGCATCCCCGGCGGCTTCAAAGGCGATGTCCAAACCGCGCTGGCCCGCTGCCGCCCAGATAGCGGCGTGGTCGGTCGTGTCTTCCACGAGGAAAGTACGGTCGGCGCCGCAGCTTTCAGCCGCTTCGAGACGGTGGGGAAGGCGGTCGGTGGCAATGATATGGGAAGCACCGCTGGCGCGCAGCAATTGAATGATCAGCAAGCCGATCGGTCCGCAACCAAAGACGCCCACGCTCATACCGGCGCGCAGCGGGCTCAGATCGAGCGCGTAGAGGGCAACGCCCAGCGGTTCGAGCATGGCACCGTCCAGCGCGTCTAAAGGCTCGGGCAGCGGGTAGAGATTAGCCGCCGGCCAGGCGAGGAGCGTACGGAGGGCGCCATCCATTTCACCATGACCGGCAAAGTGCATGTTGACGCACAGGTTCTGCCGGCCGGTGAGACACCACTCGCAGCGGCCGCACGGCACAGCCGGGTCGACCGCTACCAACCGGCCGCGCAGCGGACCGCTCTCCACCACCCCGGCGAACTCATGGCCGAGGATCAACGGGTGGGCGATGTGCGCATCGCCGATGCCGGCTTCGTTGAACCAGTGGAGATCCGATCCACAGATGCCGACGGCAGAGACACGAACAAGCTCCTCGTCGGAAGCGGGTATAGGATCAGCCTCTTGGTGAAGGAGGAGCTTGCCGGGAGCATGCAGGCGTAGAGCTTGTATCATGGGTATCCTTGGCTGGAATTTTTGTTACCGATAACGGGAACGATAACAATATAGCAAATTCGAAGATGCTTGTCAAACGAATTGTGTCCACCAACACGGGAAGAATATCATCTGGAAACAGCGCAAGAAACGGATTACTATTATTATATAGGTTTACCAAGCATAGCTCTTCTTTTGGCCGCCCGGCCCACTCGGACCGGATAGCGATGAATCTAAATTGGCTGCATAGGCAGCACACAAAACTCATCTGGAAAGGAACGGATCATGGTCAAACCGAATGCCAGTTATCAGGCTGAACCGCAAAGCGCGGTCCATCGGGTGCATAACTTCAATCCAGGGCCGGCGGTTTTACCGCTGCCGGTGCTGGAACAGGCCCAGGCCGAGATGCTGGATTACCATGGCACCGGCATGTCGGTCATGGAGATAAGTCACCGCTCAGCCGAATTTGAGGCCCTGATTCAGCAGGCAGAAGCGGATTTACGCGAACTGATGGGCATCCCCGCAAACTATAAGGTGATGTTCCTGCAAGGCGGAGCCAGTCTACAGTTCGCCATGGAGCCGATGAACCTGCGGCCTGCCGGTGCGAGCGCGGATTATATTGTCACCGGCTCGTGGAGCCGTACGGCTTTCAAAGAGGCGCAGAAGTTGGGGGCGACGCGCGCGGCCGCAAATTTGGAAGCCGTCAATTACAACCGCCTGCCGACGCAAAGTGAATTGCAACTGGATCCCAAAGCCGCTTATCTGCACTTCACATCCAATGAGACCATCCATGGGGTGGAATGGAAAGAGGAGCCGATCCCGCCCGATGGCGTGCCGCTGGCCTGCGATATGTCCTCAGATCTGATCAGCCGGCCGGTGGACGTAAGCAAATACGGGCTGATCTACGGCGGCGCACAGAAGAACGCTGGTCCGGCGGGAGTGACCATCGTGATCATCCGCGAAGACCTCCTGGAGCGCGTGCCGGCCAATTTGCCGGCCATGCTGGATTATAAGCTGCTGGCGGAAAGCGGTTCCCTGCACAACACGCCGCCGTGCTTTGCCATCTACATCGTCGGGTTGGTGCTGCAGTGGCTGAAAGGCATCGGCGGCCTTGAGGAAATGGCCAGGCGCAATCGGGCCAAAGCAGAGCTGGTGTACAAGACGATCGATGAGAGCGGGGGATTCTATCGCGGCCACGCCGAGCCGGGAAGCCGTTCCCTGATGAATATCCCCTTCCGCCTGCCAACCGAAGACCTGGAGAAGCAGTTCGTAAAAGAATCCACCGCGGCGGGATTGATCGGCTTGAAGGGGCACCGCTCCGTGGGCGGCTTGCGCGCGTCGCTGTACAATGCACTGACGCTCGAGTCCGTGCAGGCGCTGGTCGATTTCATGAAGGAGTTTCAGAAGAAAAACGGGTAAGGGACACCCTCGTCCAACCCCCATCCCCTTTCCTCTCCCAAAACAGGGAGTAGGGAGGGGGATTTTATTTTAGTGGGTAAGAGTGACTTTTGGCAGTTGACAGACAGGTAATTATTAATATGATTAACATGTACAGGCTATGTCCTGTTGTCCCATTTAAACCTTTCCAACAAAATAATCAAGGAGGAGAAAATGTTCAAGGCCAAGTACTTTTGGGTAATGGCTCTGGTTGTCCTCTCAATGGTTCTGACGCAGTGTACGCCAGCAGCCACTCCCGCCGCGCCTACACAGGCTCCCACGGCGGCGAAGACCTACAAGCTCGCAGCCATCCTACCGGGCGTGATCACCGATGCTGATTACAACACACTGGCCTATGTGGGTATCAGCGAGTTGGAAAAGGCGACCGGAATAAAAACGGCCTACTCGGAAAGTGTGCCTGTCCCGGACGTAGACCGGGCGATGCGCGAATACATCGATAGCGGCTTCAATATTATTTGGACTCACGGCGGCCAATTTGTCAACCAGACCGTGGAGCTGGCGCGTCAGTTCCCCGATGTGGAATTCATCGCTGAAGGCGATGCACCCGTTAACAATCCGCCTGCCAACCTGTGGTTCATTGACCGCAACTTCCAGGTTGGCTTCTATGCTATTGGCGCGCTGGCAGCAAAGCAAACCAAGACCGGAAAAATTGGATACATCGGTGGCCAGACCCTGCCGTTTTCGTACGCGGAAGTTCACGCGATCCAACAAGCGTTGAAGGATATGAACTCGACCGCGGATCTGAAGGCAGTATGGGTTGGCGATTTCAACGATCCCACTAAGGCTCGTCAGGTTGCGGATGCGCTGATTGGTGAAGGCTGCGACGTTCTGATGGGCTCGCTTAATCTTGGGATGTTCGGTGTGTTCGAGTCGGTCAAGGCCGCGTCAACCAAGATATGGGTGACGGCTAAATATACCGATAAAACGGCCTATGCGCCGGCTAACTATCTTACCTCGGTGCTGTACGATTTCTCCGGACCGCTGAAGGATATCGTCGGCAAGATACAGGCGGGTGAAAAGAGCGGCTACTACCCGTTGGGGTTTGCCACTGGCGTAGCGCTTCAGTCGCCATTAAAGAATGTGGCCCCAGAAGTCCAATCTGAAATGGACGCTATTGTCGCCGACCTGAAGTCCGGAAAGATCCAGGTGGTCAAGGACATCAGCGAAGTTAAGTGACATATTCACCGGGCGAGGCCGGGCACTCTCAAAAGGGAGCACGCAATTCTTTTGTTACGCTTGTTCACCCTCTCACCCCCATCTTCTAAGGAGATGGGGGTGGGACTGAGCGTAGATCGCCCTCCGGAATGTCCGCCAATTCTTGCACCTAGAGCTTGCGGGTTGTATTCTCTTTCCCGCGAACCGGGTGATCAAATAGGTCGTGCATATGGACGATGAAGCGATTGTTGAGCTGAGAGACATTCGCAAGTCTTTCGATGCAAATGTGGCTCTGGATGGTGTTTCTCTATCACTCCTGCGCGCGGAGATTCACGGCTTATTGGGGGGCAATGGAGCCGGCAAGACTACGCTAATGAACATTCTTTACGGCCTGTACCGTAAGGATAGCGGCGAAATCTTGATTCGCGGCCAGAAGGTAAATATTCAATCACCGCGCGATGCTATCCAACATAAAATCGGGATGGTGCACCAGCATTTCTTACAAATCGGCTCCTATACAGTATTGGAAAATATCGTCCTGGGCACCGAGGTGGCTCACCGTTTTACGATGAACCTAGAGGAAGAGGCCAGGAAGGTGCAAAACCTGTGCGAGCGCTTCGGCCTGCAGGTGGACGTCAAAGCCACCCTGGATACCTTACCGATCGGCACTCGCCAAAAAGTGGAAATCCTCAAAGCATTATACCGGGGGGTTGAGGTGCTCATCCTGGACGAGCCGACTACCAATCTGACCCCTCAGGAAGTAGATACACTGTTCGAATCACTGCGGGAAATGGTCAAAGAGGGGATGAGCATTGTGTTCATCACCCACAAGCTACGCGAGGTAATGGGCATCTGTGACCGGATTACGATCCTGCGCGAGGGGCGGAAAATCACTTCCATGTTACGCTCCGATGCTTCGGAAGAGCTGTTCGTGCGAGCCATGGTTGGGGAGGATATGAACATCGAGAAGAGCGTTTTTTTCGCTCGCGAAACATACGCAACAGCGTCTGTGGACAGGACTTTCACCCCTATCCTCGAGCTCAAGAATCTCCAGCTCGTCAGCAAGGAAGGCGTGCCTTTATTGAAGGACATCAATGTGGCCGTTTACCCGGGGGAGATTCTCGGGGTGGCGGGCGTGGCCGGCAACGGCCAGCATGAACTGGCCGAATGTGCGGCCGGCGTGGTCAGGCCGACCGGCGGGCGTATCTGGATGGACGGTGAAGATGTGACCGGAGCATCCATAGCCGACCTGGCAGCGAAGGGCTTGGCGTACATTCCGGAAGACCGCTTGCACGATGGATTTTTACCGCGAGCGAATGTGGCCCAAAATCTGATCCTGGGCTACCACCGTCTGCAGCCTTACAGTGATGGACGTTTTATCGATTGGAAGACGGTATTCCAAAAGTCGCGTGAATTCATTCAGGAATACAACATCAAGACAGGCGGACCACAGGATCCGGGTGGAAATCTTTCCGGCGGCAACATCCAGCGGGTGATGATCGCGAGAGCATTTTCCATGCCCTGCAAACTGCTGGTGGCACACAATCCCACGCGCGGCCTGGACATTGCGTCGATGGATTTTGTTTACCGAAAGCTGCTCGAACGAAAGAATCGGCGCAATGCCACGCTTCTGATCTCCGAAGATCTGGATGAACTTATGCTGATGAGCGACCGCATCGCCGTGATTTACCGCGGACAAATTCTGGACGTGCTGGAGCGCAGCCGATTCGACAAATATACGATCGGCCGTCTGATGAGCGGCATCCGGGAGGTAGCGTAAACAAACGGATTGGATTACCAAAATGATGCCTGTCAGAAGAATAATCCCCTATTTGATTGCTATCGCAGCATCCTTTGCTGCAGCAGGTATCTTCATTGCCGCGATGGGTTTCGACGTCGGGCGGGCTTACGCCACCATTCTGTTCACCTCGTTCCGCACACCGAATGGCTTCGTGCAAACACTGCTCAAGTTCATTCCGCTGACGTTGCAGGCCCTGGCTTTCACCGTGCCGTTGTCGGCCGGCAAATTCAACATTGGCGGAGAGGGTCAGATGATCGTGGGGGCCATTGGGGCAGCGGCGGTGGGCATCCTGTTTCCGGAACTGCCGATTTACCTTTTGGTACCATTGGTCATTCTGGCGGGTGTACTGGCAGGGGCCCTGTGGGGCCTGATCCCGGCCTGGCTGCTTTACCGCTTCAATATCAACGAAATCCTTACCACTGTACTATTGAATTTCGTTTCTTTCGCCCTGATCGACATAGCGGCAACCGGTCCGTGGCGCGATCCGGCGGCTGGCCATCCGACGACCATACCCATCAGTGCGAGCGGTTATCTACCCATGCTGATTAGAGAGCCGCCGCTGCACTCGGGGCTGATCCTGGCAGTGTTGGTGGTCGCCGCCGTTTACATCTTCACCTCACGCACGGTCAGCGGTTATGAGCTGGTGGCGACGGGCGCCAATCCGGGCGCCGCAGCGGTCTTTGGTATCAACGTGCGGCGTATGTTCGTTTTGTCTCTAGTGATGGCGGGCGCCATAGCCGGGCTTTCGGGCGCCATCGAAGTGGCCGGGGTGCAGCATCGATTGATTGTCGGCCTGCAATCCAATTTTCTGGTGCTTGGATTGATCATCGGTTTGATCGCTAAAGGGAATAACCTGGCGGTACCGTTCGTGGCGTTTTTCATTGCAGTTCTGGAGGTCGGCGCGAGTGCGATGCAACGCACGTTGATGATACCGGTGGAAATGGTCTTCATCGTTGAGGCGCTGGTCCTTCTGTTCGTGCTGCTTTCCGATGTTGTGCGCAGGAGGTAAGGGATGGATTCCACGGTAGATTTCTTGCGCCTGATCCTGCTCTCGATGGTGCCGTTCGTTCTAGCAGGCCAAGGAACGATGATCGGCGGCCGTACCGGGGTGTTCAACGTGGCCCAGGAGGGCATCATGCTCACGGGGGCTTCAATTGGTTTTTTGGTGAGCTATCTGAGCGGGAGCAATCCACTAGGCATGCTGGCCGCTCTCGTAGCAGGTGGTATCTTCGGCCTGCTCCTGGCCTATCTGACCACTTCCTTGCGTATGGACCAGTTCGTGATCGGGTTGGCGCTGTTTTTCATCGGACTGGGGCTCTCCACCCTTCTGCCCAAGCTGGTGATCGGCGTCACGCTTACCCCGCCGCTGATTCCCACCATCCAGGACGTGCCCATACCGCTTATCAGCCGCATCCCGTTCGTCGGGCCGATCTTGTTCAACCAGAATGTATTGGTATATTTTTCCATTCTCTTGTCGGTCGGATTTTGGTATTTCCTTTACCACACCAAGACAGGTCTCGAACTGCGCTCAGTGGGTGAAAATCCCATGGCGGCTGACAGTCTGGGGGTGAACACGGTGGTTATGCGCTACGCTGCTGCCATTATTGGAGGAATGCTGATCGGGCTGGCGGGCGCGTACCTGCCGATGGTGTACACTGGCACGTTTACCGAAGGTATGGTAAAAGGGCGCGGCTGGCTGGCGATTGCGCTGACCTTCTTCGGTGGGTGGAATCCGATGCCTATCCTATTCGGTTCGCTGTTCTTCGCAGGGGTGGAGGTGCTGGCTTACCGTGTCCAGGTGATCAGCTCAGCGTTGCCCTATCAATACCTGCTGATGCTGCCGTACGTGGCCACAATCCTGGTGATGATGGTCACGTTCCGGAAGGCGCGGGTGCCGGCTTTCCTGGGGCAGAATTATGACCGCGAGAAGCGAGCATTGTAGAGCGTGAGAGAGAATATAGCAAAGCCCTCATCCAACCCCCATCCCCTTTCCTCTCCCTGTTTTGGGAGATGAAAGGGTTTTTTTATTATTTCTTACGATTGAGGCCGCACAGCCTGGCCGAAAGCTCCCAGAGGCGAACGGCTTCATCTGCACGTACTGCGTAGGGATCGGGCTGGATTGGGCGGCAATCGCGCCAATAAATCTCGCGCGAAGCGCCTACGGATGGGTCGGCGGCCAGAAAGATGACCGTGGCAGCGCCTTTCTCGGGCGGTGCGCCGCGTGCGCTCCACAGCCTCCACACCAGACCTGCCAACGTTCCCATACTCTTGGAGCCAATGCCGGTGTGCACCAGGCCCGGGTCGGCGGCGTACGCCCGCAGCCTGGCATCTTCTCCCAGGCGGCGGTTCAATTCCACGGTAAAAAGGACGTTGGCCAGTTTGGACTGCCGATAAGCCAGCAGCGGATTGTAGAAGCGCCGCAGCATGATGTCATTCCAGTGCATGCGAGTATTGCGATGTGAATCGGAGCTGACGGTGACGACACGCGCGGCGGGCGCGGCCCGCAGGGCGGGCAGCAGCTCGTGGGTGAGCAGGAAGGGCGCCAGATGGTTGACGGCAAACTGCCGTTCGTAGCCTTCTTCGGTGACGGAGTAGCGGATCACCACCTGGGCAGCGTTGTTGACCAGGACATCGAGGCGGCCACCGCTCAGCGTCGAGATACGTTCATGGATCGCCGCGGCCAGGGCGCGCACCTGGCGCTGCGAGGCCAGGTCGGCGATCAGGTACTCGACCTGAGCGCCGGGGTGCTGCGAGAGAATCATCTCGCGCGCCTGTGCGCAGCGCTCAGGGGAGCGTCCCACACCGATCACGAAGGCGCCGCGTCCAGCCAGAGCCGACGCGGCGGCCAGGCCAATGCCGGAAGTGGCGCCGGTAACGACCATGACCTTGTCCTGAAGATCGGATTGTTCGCTCACCATGAGAATCGATCCCGGTGATTGGTGAATGTGAATGCCCGTCGTTCGTTTATTCAAGACCAGCTACGCATTATATCAAAGCATGTTGATTCATGACTTTGTCATATGGGCAGCCTATAATCATTCTGGTGTTCATTCCGACGCCGCAGCTCCGCATGCTAAGGGAACGCGGCGTATTAAATCCCTAAAATGGGGACATTCCAGTCTTTAGGGGAGGATTAAATTCCCAATAGTTGGAGGAATCGATCGTGTTTCACGGACACCTTATCGCACGACGTTTAGCAAACCTGGTTAAAACTGCGCTGGCGGCGGTTCTTCTGACTGGCTGCGCCGCTTATCAGGCGACGCCCACAGGCGTCATCTCAGTGCCCAATACGAGCATCGCCTCGGTTCCTACGCCGACGGGTCAAGCCGCGGCGGCGGTGACCGGCACAGGAACGCTGGCGCAACTGCGCGCCAAGATCCAGCACGTGGTGATCATCATGCAGGAGAACCGCTCCTTCGATAATTACTTCGGCACTTTCCCGGGGGCGGAGGGCATCCCCATGCTCAACGGCGTTCCCAGCGTCTGCGTGCCGGATCCACAAACCGGCACCTGCGTGGCGCCCTTCCACGATCCCAACGACAAAGACCAGGATGCGCCGCATTTCGCCACAGACGCGGTCGCCGACATCGATGGCGGGAAAATGGATGGGTTCATTCAGCAGGATCTGATCGCTGTGCAGAATTCCTGTAAGAATTCAACTGATCCGAATTGCGCCAATCTAGGGCCGCAGCCCAATGTAATGGGCTATCACGATGCACGCGAAATCCCGAATTACTGGACTTATGCGCAGGACTTCGTCCTTCAGGATCATATGTTCTCCTCGGCGGCTACCTGGAGCTTGCCGGTGCATCTGTACATGGTCTCGGCCTGGTCGGCTTCGTGCAGCAACCCGGCCGATCCGATGAGCTGCAGCAGCGATCTGGGCGACCCGGACCATTTCACCAGCAACCAGCAACTGGATACAGCCACCCCCGGCTATGCCTGGACCGACCTCACCTATCTGCTCTACAAAGCCGGCATATCCTGGACTTACTACGTGGACGGAGGCTATCAGCCAGATTGCGACGACACCGACCAGCCGATTAACTGTGCCCCGCGGCCTCAGAGCGCCGGAGTTCCAGAAATCTGGAATCCGCTGCCTGACTTCCTGGATGTGCATCAGGACCACCAGTTGGGCAATGTGCAAGACCTGTCTAATTTTTTCACCGCCGTCCAATCGGGTAAGCTGGCCAGCGTGGTTTGGATCGCGCCCAATGGCGTCGACAGCGAGCACGCACCCAATCTAATCTCGGATGGCCAGGCGTACGTCACGCGCATCATTAACGCCATCATGCAAAGCCCTGAATGGGACAGCACGGCCATCTTCCTGGCGTGGGATGATTGGGGCGGCTTTTACGACAACGTGGTGCCGCCCAAAGTTGACCAGAACGGCTACGGTCTGCGTGTGCCGGCGATGGTGATCAGCCCCTACGCGAAGCGGGGCTATATCGATCACCAGACGCTGAGCTTCGATGCTTACATAAAATTCATCGAGGACGATTTTCTGAGCGGACAGCGCTTGGATCCCGCCACCGACGGGCGTCCGGATTCGCGCCCGGATGTACGTGAGAACGCACCCCAGCTTGGCGACCTGATCCAGGACTTCGATTTCAACCAGACGCCGCATGCACCGGTCATCCTGCCGGAACACCCTGCGCCCGGGCCCGCGTCCACGCCATAGCGATTAAGCGCAGACCTATTTCACGTGCTGGACCTGATTGAGATGGAAGCTGCTCCTGCGCGAGGTGGGGGATCGGTGCCTTTGGCGCTTCGATCGCCATGGAAACCGGGATCAGCGGATGTTATGTGCCAGATAATCGATCAGATCGATCTTGGTGAGGATGCCTACCGGGCGCTTGCCCTCGGTCACGGCGACGATCTTGCCGCGTTCGAGCACAGTCTGAACCTGGTCGATCTTAGTGTCTGGGGAGACGGTGATCACGTTGGGATTGACCATCAGCGCGATCGTCTCCTCGGGATCATGGACGTGGTCTGCATGCAGTAGATGGTCGAGCAGATCGATCTCGGAGACGGCGCCGATCAGCGCGCCAGAACGATCGAGGACGGGTAGCTGGGATACATCATGACGCTTCATGCGCTCGACTACGTCGATCATGCGGTCCTCGGGGGTGGCAGTAATCAGAGTGGAGGAGGTCTTGCTGCCCAGGATATCGGCCACACTGCTCCCGGCGCGCTCTGGCTCGAGGAAGCCGTTTTCGCGCATCCAGTTGTCGTCGAAGATCTTGCTCAGGTAGCGATCGCCGCTGTCGGGCAGGAGGACGACAACCAGGCTGCCGGGTTTCAAGCTGCGGACGATCTCTGACTTCAGCAGTCCGGCCACAGCCGAACCGGACGAGCCGCCGGCGAAAATGCCCTCATCGCGCACCAGGCGGCGGGCCATCAGGAAGGATTCGCGGTCGTCCACCTGGACGACCTCGTCCACCAGGCTCAGGTCAAGGGTGCCAGGGACGAAATCCTCGCCGATGCCCTCGACCTTGTAAGTCTTCAGGTATGGTTCGGCGGGAGCGCGTCCCAGTTTCCAGGTCTCGTAAAGCAGCGAGCCGACCACATCCACGCCAACCAGCTTGACGGCCGGTTTTTGCTCTTTCAGGTAGCGGCCGGTGCCGGTCAGGGTGCCGCCGGTGCCCATACCGAGCACCAGCGCATCAATGCCCCCGGCAGTCGCCTCCCAGATCTCGGGGCCGGTGGTGCGGTAGTGGGCTTCGGGATTGGCCGGATTGTAGTACTGGTTGGCCAAGACGCTGTTGGGCGTCTCAGCGACCAGGCGGCGCGCCACGCTGTAATAGCTGCGCGGATCATCGGGTGGGACGGCGGTAGGGGTGATGATCACACGTGCGCCGAAAGCGCGCAGGAAGCGCACCTTCTCTTCGCTCATTTTGTCGGGCATGACAAAGACGCAGCGGTAGCCTTTAACCGCTGCAGCGATGGCCAGCCCGGCGCCGGTGTTGCCTGAGGTGGCTTCGACCACCGTGCCGCCAGGGCGCAGGCGTCCTTCGCTCTCGGCGTTTTCGATGATGGCCGCGCCGATGCGGTCTTTGATCGAACCGGCCGGGTTGAAGAACTCAACCTTGGCCAGCACGGTGCAGTTCGCCAGCGCCGAGGCAACACGATTGAGTCTCACCAGCGGGGTATTTCCGATAGTGTCGAGGATGCTGGCGGAGAAGCGGGGAGAGGCCGGCCTCTCGCCGGCAGTATGGATTGCGCGCTGCGAAGGTGCGGGTTCCATGCGATCTCCTTATCTGCACGTCAGGCCTTCAATTCGGAGGATTTGTCTGCACATTATATAATTCAAGTGGGCGGGGATGGACAGGATGATTTTGGGGTGATCTCGCCGGGTGGAGCGGCGATAAGGCGCTGGTATACTGGGATGCGAGCTAAAACTTTGCGGGCGAGAGGTTAACCCTTGCTGGGAGAGGATCGAGACGATGTCAGGTCAAAGGGCGCCAAAAGGACGCGGGCTGCACTTCGAGGACTTTGTCGTGGGGCAGCGCTACGAGACCGCTGCCAGGACGATTGGCGAAGAGGATGTGATGGCCTTCGCCAGGCTGACCGGGGACGAATCGCCCATCCACATAGACGCGGAGTACGCCGCGCGCCATCCCCTCGGCCAGCGCGTGGCTCACGGGCTGCTGGGGCTGTCGGTGGCGGTGGCGCAGGCGGTACGGCTGGGCTTCCTGGAGGGCACGCTGATCGCTTTCCGGGGGATACGCGAGTGGAAGTTCAGCCGGCCGATTTATTTTGGCGATTCGCTGCGGGCGCGGATGGAGGTGGTGGAGGTGAGGCCGGCGCCGCCGTTGGGTGGGGGTATGGTGACATTGCGGGTGGAAGTGGTGAACCAGCGTGACGAGATGGTGCAACAGGGGGAATGGAGCGTGGTGGTGATGGGGAGAAATAAGGAGTAAGGTGTCTGACGGACACACGGCCGATATGTGCAACGTAAGGCCGATCAGTCAGCCGCCCGCGCTGGATGCCAAGCGACGAGCGGCCAGGGTGGCGGCGGCGATTCGCGGCGGGTGAACAGCACCCCAAAAGCCAGCAGGGTCATGAGACGAGCGTTTAGAGGCGCGCGGAGGCAGCGAGTGCCTGTTCCAGGTCGGCAATGAGGTCGTCGACATGCTCGAGGCCGACTGAAATGCGCAGCAGGCCGGCGGGCACCTCCAGCGGGCTACCGGACAGCGCGGCGTGGGTCATCGCGGCAGGGTGCTCGATGAGCGATTCGACCCCGCCCAGGCTCTCAGCCAGGGTGAACAGACGTGTGGCGGCTGCCATCCTGCGGGCGGCTGGCTCACCGCCTTTGAGGACGAAAGAGACCATCCCGCCGAAAGCGCGCATCTGGCGGCGGGCGACGGCGTGGCCGGGGTGGTCAGGCAGACCGGGGTAGAACACGCTCTCGACCTCGGGGCGCGAGGCGAGGTACTCGGCGATGCGGGCGGCGTTGGCCGAGTGGCGCTCCATGCGCAGAGCCAGAGTCTTGAGGCCGCGCAGCGCCAGGAAGCAGTCCACCGGGCCGGGCACCGCCCCGACGGCATTCTGCAAGAACTTCAGCCGCTCGCAGGCCTCCGGGTCGGTGGTGACGATGGCCCCGCCGACCAGGTCGGAGTGGCCGCCGATGTACTTGGTGGTCGAGTGGATGACGAAATCGGCGCCGAGGGCCAGCGGTTGCTGCAGGTAAGGCGAGGCGAAGGTGTTATCCACCGCGACCCAGGCGCGGGGCGCGGCGGCGCGCACGCGGCGGGAGATGTCGGCCAGGTCGGCGACTTTCAGGAGGGGGTTGGTGGGCGTCTCCAGCCAGACCAGGCGCGTCTCGGGGCGCAGGGCAACCTCGACGCCGGCCGGATCGCTCATATCGGCATAGGTGAAGCTCAATCCATAACCTTTGAGCACACGCTCGAAGAGGCGGTAGGTGCCGCCGTACACGTCGTCGCTGGCCAACACATGTTCGCCGGGAGCGACCAGACGCAGCAGGGTATCGATGGCGGCCATACCCGAAGCAAAAGCCAGAGCCCAGGCAGGCCTGTCCAGGCCAAAGCCCTCCAAGGCAGCCAGGCATTGCTCCAGCGCGGCGCGGGTCGGGTTGGCGGTGCGGCTGTACTCATAGCCCTTGTGGACGCCAACCTCCTCCTGGGCGTAGGTGGAAGTCTGGTAGATGGGCGGGACGACCGCCCCGGTGGCGGGGTCAGGCGGCTGTCCTGCGTGGATGGCGAGGGTCTCGAAATGGTCGGGTGAGGACATGGGGCACCAGGGAGCAATAGATTGAAGAACGAGGGGGATTATATCTTATGGCAGGGGTGGAGATGGCTCAAACGGGAGCGAATCGGCGCATGAGAGGGGTACTTTTTGCGGCTGAGAGGCGCCGGAAGGAGATGTCATCCCAATACGCCTCAAAGGACTGAAGTGCTATACTGGAAGGAAGCATACCCATCCCGGCGTCGTATATTTCGGACAGCCGGGTAAACCGCGTCAACGGGTTCGGAACGATCATAATGAGTGTCGGGTGAACCCTACAAATTGGGAGCATCATCCATTTCTCATCATGGAGCAAATTATGCAAACCATCCCTGAGCAGATTGCAGCCGTAGGCCGGCGCATGTTTGAGCGGCGGCTGACCGACATGTCCGGCGGGAATATCTCGGCGCGCAGCGGGGAGACGGTCTACATCACCCCG
>Ga0078972_1002796_pt1 | contig 55699 bp, 42 predicted proteins | sample YelNatPaOPGAMG01_FD_67568 | JGI IMG/M metagenome (GOLD analysis project Ga0078972, IMG submission 67568) | Hot spring thermophilic microbial communities from Obsidian Pool, Yellowstone National Park, USA - OP-RAMG-01 (SPADES assembly) (version 2) | ecosystem: Environmental > Aquatic > Thermal... | reverse complement strand
ATCCCGTCTCTGCAATTCAGCACAGTGACAGCTTCTGCAACACCCTTTTTCTTTCAGACACGGTTGCCGACTGCGCCAGAGCAGGACTGCCTGCACTGGCGCTGTACCACGGCCACCGTCGCCGCCACGACATACATCAGCACGGCCAGCAGTCCGGTCCAGACGAATCCGCCGGTCATGCTGATGACCATGGCCAGGGGCGCGGCAAGCACCGATGCGAAGCCGTTGACGCCCCATGCCCACGGAATCAGCGGGGCGTTGTTTTCGTGCAGTCGCCGCAGACCCAGGGGCATGGGAATACCCATGAGAATGGCCGCCGGCGCTATGGCGATGGCCGCGACCGCGCAACGCATAGCCAGCGGTCCGCGTGCCGCCGGGGCGGTGATGGCAGGCTGGAACATCGTGAAAAGCAGCGCCGCTGCCGGCACGGCCAGAACAGCGATCAGCGCGCATCGGCTTGCCGCGGTATGGAGTCTGCCGGCCAGCGCGCTGCCGATACTTGAGAAAATCAGAAACGAGCAGATCGTAACGGAGGCCGCATACAGCGCGTCGCCCACGAGATGGCTCATGCGCGTCATGGCCATGGTTTCAAGCAGCATGTACGCCAGTCCGATGGCCGAGAAATAGACGGCCGTGGCTGCCTTGCCGCGCTGACGGCGGACATCGCCGGCGAGGGCCAGCGGCACCACGATCAGCGCCAGTCCGGCCACGGCAATGACGACGGCCGCGGCGCACACGAAAAGGAACGCTGTTTCGGTGCGTGTGAGCCACATCTCGCCCATCGCCCGGCGCATGGCGTTTACAGCCCATAATCGGCAGAAATCACGGAAAAAAGGCCGGTCGTCCGTGGGCGGACGGATGTCGAAAGGCCAGTCGCGGATGAACCTGTCGGCCCCCGCGCCGGCAAGCGCCGCGACCGCGTAGTGGTACCAGTCGCCCTTCGAGCCGGGCGGAGAAGGCAGCGCGTCGGGCTGATTGAGTTCGTCGGCCCGAATCCCGCGATACCAGACCGGCGTGAGCTGACGATCGCGGCACAGGGCACGCACGGCATCCACGTGCGCGTCGGACCACGGTCGGCGCGAAACGACGGTGCATACCCACTGGAAATCGCGGAAGACGACAAGGTGATCCTCGGGCCGCACAACACCCGTCGTCCTGAGGGCGGCCATGAGCGTTGCCAGCAGCTTGAGGTTGTCGCGCGGCGGGTTCTGTATGCCGCGTGCCGCCACAAGCACGCCTTCGGGCGCCAGCCGCCGCAAACACGCCGCCAGCCCTTCGACGGTTATGAGGTAGTCCTGCGCAAGCCCGGCCATGCCTCCGCCGCCGGCGGGCGCGCTTTCGAGGGTCACGAGCTGGATGAGGTCGTATTCATCGCCGCGGTGTTCAACGAAATGCCGCGGATCGGCATGTACTATGCGCACCTGTGGCAGATGGAGCACGGCCGCGCCTTCCTGCGGCGGACGGCCGCCAATGATCGCGGTTATGCCCGGGTCGCTCTGCACGACGTCGATTCTTCGCGCGCCGCGCCGCGCTGCCAGCCATACATTGGCGCAGCCGGTCTCGCCCGCCAGCAGCACGCGCGGCGCGCGCGGGGCAAGGGCGTATGTCGCGGCGATCATCGAATCATCGAGAAAAGCGGCCTGCTCGATGCTGCCTATGCGCAGAAGCCACCCCGCAAGATGCCCGTCGATGACGATCGCATCGAGCGGCGGAGGCGACTGCGTGCCCGCCAGCAGCGGCAGATCATGAAACGTATCGCTCCGATACAGTTCGATGGTGGAGCGCGGACTGTATCTGACGGCAAGTCGCGCAGCAGAGCCCTGATCGGCGAGGCGCTGGAGGTGCGCGCTGAATTTCCACGGGTCGCCGCCAACGCGCGGGGGAAGCACGATGGTGCACGCCGCAACCGCGGCCGCGCCAATGACCGGCAGGATGAACCTCGCGGCAGCCGGCGCGACGCCTCGCATCAGCAGCGCGCACCCCGCCAGCGCCGGCACCGAACACGCATGGCCGAGCCATTGCGGCGGCACAACCGGCATCAGAACCGGAGCCAGCAGCGCCCCAATCCCGCTGCCCAGCAGATTAGCGGCGTAGAGCGACGCCACGGCGTCCGCACCGTGCATCAGAACAAGCCCGGTGGCCGTCGCTCCGGCGAACAGCGGCACGCCGAGCACCATCCAGTAGAGCATCCAGTGACCGATCTGCTGCCACAGTATGGCCGGCAGGAACCGTGCCTCGATCGAAATACGTCCGGCCAGCGTCACGGCCAGGGGCATGGCAACGGCGGTGCATACGAACAGCACGGGTATGGCCGTGTGTGCGCGGCGCAGCAGCGGTATGCGGGCGATCGTCAGAAACGTGCCGCTGGCGCCGAAGCTCAACAGCGCCACGCTGAGAACGACAAACGCGAAATGATGCCAGCTTGCCGCCAGCAGCAGCCGCATCAGGCATATCTCAAACGCCAGCACCCCCGCCGACAGCAGGGCCGCGGGAACCGCCAGCGGATGCAGGTATCGCCTCGCCATACGGCTATCTGCGCTCGATGTGGCCGGTCATGGGCACGAACCGCACGTCGGTGATGGTGTGCGAACGGCGTTTGCCGTCCTCGGTTTTGGCGATGACCACCAGCCGCTGCACTTCGAACACGCCGCCGATGGGCACCACAATGCGCCCGCCCGGCTTGAGCTGTTCCCACAGCGGCGGGGGAAGATGCCCGGCGGCACAGGTGACGATAATGGCATCGAAGGGAGCGTGTTCCTTCCAGCCGAAATAGCCGTCGGCGTTTCGCACCTTCACAGTGTCGTATCCCTCGGCCTCCAGCGCGGCGCCCGCGCGCTTCGCAAGCGGCTCGATGATTTCGACGCTGTAAACGTGCGGCGTGAGATGAGCCAGCACCGCCGCCTGATATCCCGAACCCGTGCCGATCTCCAGCACCTTGTCGCCGGGCTTGACGTTAAGGGCCTCGGTCATCAGCGCCACGATATAGGGCTGAGATATGGTCTGGCCGTGGCCTATGGGCAGAGGCGTATCGTCGTATGCCCGCGCCTGAAGGTCTGCCGGTACGAATGCATGCCGTGGAACGGCGAGCATGGCGCCGATAACCCGCTCGTCGGCGACAGGCTGTCGGCCGTCCCACGGCCGGGCGATCTGCGACTCGACCATCCGGCGCCGTTCGGCGACGCGCTGAGCGGCGCTTTTCGGGACAGGACCGCGCCAGTCGGCCCACGGTCCGGTGGCCGGGCGAGTTGCCGCAGGCCGGTCGGGCGGGCCCGCGCCGCCGCCTCCGGCCAGACCCATCGCGATGTACACGACCACCGCCGCCACCACCACTGCGGCCCCGGCGCACCGTCTGAAGATTCCCGACATGGCCGCCTCCCGTCATGCGGCTGCGCGGCGGCAGGCGCCGAACGCCTGCGGGCGCGGCAAAGGCTGTTCACCGGCCGGCTCTCGCCCCGTGCTGCCCGTGCGACCGCTGCCGGCGCAACCGGCGCTATCGGCTCGCGCTTCGCCGCATTTCGATAATAGCCGCCCTCACCTGTTCTATGGTACGAGCGCCGGAGGCGACAATCGCTTCGAGCGCTCCGGTCGCCTCCAGCAGGCGTGCCTGGGGAACGAATCGCTCCACTGCCGGCCGGTGCAGTCGGCCGTCGGCGAACACTGGCGTGTGGGGCGCCGTCCCGTCGCCGTACCATGCTTCTGCGATGCGTCGGACCAGTCCGCGCCCGGAACGCTCCAGCGACAGAAACAGCAGCAGATGCATGCGCCGGAAATCCGCCTCGGCAACACCGTTGTCGTCGCATATCTGCGCGCGGGCCTGCTCGTATGTGTCGGCATGCAGGTTGGTGGCGAGCATATGCCCGACGGCAGCCAAGGCAAAATAGGCGCGCAATTCAGCGCCCCACAGATAGGCGTAGTACGGCCCGGCGCCGATTTCGTGGCAGATGCAGCACAATCGCCGGTCCGTCGTGCGCCGAGCCTGCTCGATGGTGCGCATGCCGTCGGCGGGAACGAGCGCGACATCATCGGGAACGAAGTTGAGCAGCGCTCCCATGACGGTGGTCTTGCCGGCGCCTCCGGGCATTGCTCCCACGAGAAATGAGGCTCCGTCGCCTATTACCGCAAGCGCGAAGGCCGCCAGTTCCAGCGTGAATGTGCCCGCCTCCAGCAGATCGACGATCGACAGCATCCTGCCGCCGCGCTGATTGCAGCGGTCGATCTCCAGACAGTGCCGGCGAACGGCGTCCAGGCTGACAGGGGCGGATTTCATCGGCGGCTACTGTATCGCCCGCCAGCAGCGACGGGCAAGCCGCGGCGACCTGAAGCGACTCATCGCGCCGGCGCGGCGGCCGGCGGGCGCGGTTCGTTGTCGCGCGCCACCAGTCTCTCCCCGGCGTGATTCACGATATCCACGCCGCCGTCGGCGAAGTTGTTCGCCGCCACCACGCGCTTCACGTCCGGACCCACGACAATATGTGCGCCGCGCGACCTGAAGAACAGAACCTCGCGCACGACGGCCCGACCCCCGAGTATCTCCAGAGCAGGCCCCCTGTTGCCGCCGACCCTGGCCTGGCTCATGGTAAACAGCCCCGTGCCCTCTATGCGGGCGATGCTGGTAAAGTCGCCCCAGAAGGAGCAGTTGGTAAGTTGTACCGCGGCGTTGAAGCCGGGACCGGTTACCACACCGATGCGCGGTTCGGCCCTGTCGCTCAGCCGCAGACACACGAACTGCCCGTTGCTGATGAGAAGCCCCGGTCCCTGCGCTGCATCCACCTGCACGCACGTCTGGCAGGCGTCGGCCGCGATGCCCGAGAACTGCCCGTTGCAGGCGCCTTTGGCGGTGGCGATGAAGCGATAGCCGATCTTCGCGCCGAACACGAACGTATCGCGCACGCTCTGCCAGTCGGTGCGGCCGAAGACAAACGCCTCCAGGTTCTGCTGCATGACGGCGGCCACGGTCAGATCCCGGTTGGCCCGGTCGCCGCGAAGGGCGCCCGCGTGCCCGCTGCGCGGCCAGTAGTGCGGGTTGAAGTGCACGTTTTCGATGCGCCCGATGTCGGTGGTATTATCGATGAACACCCCGCGGCGCAGCACGCATCCGTACACATTGCGGATGGTGTGCAGCTCATTCGTTTCCGGACCGATGGCGATGCCCTGCCAGGCGTTCACCAGCGTCACGTTCTCGATGCTGTTATGCATGCCCCGACCGTGGATGGCCCACGGATACGGCTGGATGTCGGCAAGCGTCTGCTCGGGATAGCAGATGGTGATGCCCTTCACGCCGCTGCTCTGAGCCAGTTCGATAAGCGCCGGGCCGTCCTCTTTTCCGCGCCCGCCGTAGGCCATCAGAACCGTGCCACAGGTGAGGATCCCATGGTGAGGCTGTTCCCAGGCTCCCCGGAGAGTAACGCCCGTCGGCACGCTGATGCTGCCGCGCAGCGTGTACTGACCCGGGCCGAGCACCGCCTCGCCGCCGCCGCGCGCGGCCGCCTCGTCCAGAAGCTGCTGTATGGCGCGGGTCTGGTCCTGCGGCGTGCCGGGCACCGGCCGGGTAGCCGCCTCGGAAGCCATCGCCGCCGCTTCGCACAACACGACCAGCGCAAATGCAACGCGCATCATCCGGTTCATGTTTTCCTTTCCGTCTGCGAAATCGCCGCCGTCTGCTCCATCTCGGCCTGCCGCACGGCCATGATGAACGCCCTTATCTTTTCAGGCGATTTGCGTCCGTACTCGCTTTCCACGCCGCTGCTCACGTCCACGGCCCAGGGCCTGATCGCCCGAACGACGTCGGCCACGTTGTCGGGCGTCAGCCCTCCCGCGGCTACCAGACGCACATCCGCCGGCACGCGGCCGCGATTCAGGGCGCGCATGACCACTTGCCAGTCGTTGGGGACTCCGCTGCCTCCGGCGGAGCCTTTCACGGCCGATTCCAGCACCACCGCGGCCGCCGCCTGCCGCCATGCAATGATCTGTGCCGTCCAGCCCTTTCTGACCGGCACCGCCCTCAGCACCCACAGACCGTGCCGGGACAGTTCCGCGGCATGGGTTGGACGCTGCCGCCCGTTGAGTTGCACGACGCCCAGCCGCAGAACGTCGGCCAGACGGCGGATATCCTCGGCGGATTGATCGACGAATACCCCCACCGGCGTAACCAGCGGCCCGGCGGCGGCGATGATCTCGCGCGCCACTTCCGGCAGCACATACCTGCGCGCCGCCGGATGGCAGATGACGCCGATGGCGTCGGCGCCGGCGGAAGCAGCAGACGCCGCGTCCTCGGGCCGAGTTATGCCGCAGATCTTGATCCTCGTGCGCATCATGCCGCCCTGACGGAACCTTCTTTGCCGCCGGCGCCGCCTCCGCACGATTGCACCACAGCGCATCGCACTCGGCAAGCCCGCGGGCGCGGCGCTTGTGCGATCGCGGCCGCTGAAGCAACATGGCCGGCATGACCGAGCGCGAAAGATATCTGGCGGCCCTGCTTTTTCAGAAGCCCGACCGCGTGCCGTTCGCCCCGGGACACGGACGCAAAAGCACGCTGGCAGCGTGGCGCCGGCAGGGATTGCCGCCGGAGGTGAAGGACTATCACGGCTACGTGCGCCAGCTGCTCGGCATGGAGCCGGCTTCCGCGCCCGCGACCGTCTCCATCGGCGTGGATTTCCGCATGATTCCCCAGTTCGAGGAACGAATCATCGAACGCCGTCCCGCACCTGCCGGCAGCGCCGGGCGGGGAACGCTCGTCGTTCAGGACTGGAAGGGCAACATCTGCGAGATTTCCGACGAATACGACGTTTCGTATCTGCGCGAGGCCATCGACTTCGTGACGCGCCGGTGGATACGCTGTCCGGTGGAATCGCACGCCGACTGGGAGGCGATGAAGACCCGCTACGCGCCCGGCGATCCGCGGCGCTTCCCGGCCGACTTTCAGCAGCGCGCCGCGCAACTGCGCCATCGCACGTCGTGCGCCGTAATAAGCTTCCCCGGACCGTTCTGGCAGCTGCGCGAGTGGGTGGGATTCGAGCGGTTGTGCATGCTGTTCATCGACGATCCCGCCTTCGCCCGGGAGATGATCGACTTCTGGCGCGATTTCGTCTGTGCCGTGCTCCAGCGCATCTTCCGCGAGCACGTGCCCGACGTAGTGCTCGTCAATGAGGACATGGCGTACAGGGAAAAGCCCATGATCGGGCCGGAAATGGCCAGGCATTTTCTGCTGCCGTGCTGGCGCGCCTGGGGCGAGATGTGCCGCAGCGCGGGCGTCCCCGTGTACGAGGTCGATTCCGACGGGCATGTGGGACAGCTGATACCCGTATGGATAGAGGCGGGATTCAACTGCAACAGCCCGCAGGAGGTGGCCGCCGGCAACGACCTTCCCTCATACCGGCAGCGGTGGGGAACGCGCATGGCCTGGCGCGGCGGCATCGACAAACGCGCCATCGCCCGCGGCGGGCGCGCCATACGCGACGAGATAGACCGCGTAAAACCGGTAATAGACGCCGGCGGGTACATCCCCGGCTGCGACCACGGCATACCGCCGGACGTCTCCTGGCCGAACTTCGTCGAGTATTGCCGTCTGCTGGCGCAGGCAACCGGCTGGCTGTAGGCGCGTCGCTTCCCGTGTCGCATACGGCGCCTTCGCCGCAGAGCCATGCCTCATTCCGGGTGCGCGTTGCCAGCCGCGGATTTGCCATGATCGAGAGCTTTGCGCAGGTTTCCTCCGCACGCCGCGAGAAGCGCCGCCGCCGCTTCGCCCTCCAGTCCCAGACGATGCATGACCACCGCGCGTTTGACGCTGCCCCCGGCGCGTTCGAGCAGATGTATGGCCGCCTGACGCGAAAGGCCCGTGAGGGTGCAGACGATCCGCGCGGCCCGGTCGCGCAGTTTTTCGTTGGTCGCGCGCAGGTCCACCATGAGGTTCCCGTAAACCTTGCCCGACCGCACCATGGCGACGGTGGTGATGGCGTTGAGCACCAGTTTGGTCGCCGTGCCCGCCTTCAGGCGCGTCGAACCGGTAAGCACTTCCGGGCCGGTCAGCGGACGGATGATCAGATCCACCCGCGGCTCATCTGTCGAAGGCTGCACGCACGTCAGAAAAATCGTCTTTGCGCTGCGCTCGGCCGCCCGGCGCAGCGCCCCCAGGACGAAAGGCGTCGTGCCGCCGGCAGCTATGCCCATCACCACGTCGGCCGGACCGACGCCGCGCCGGTCCATTTCGGCGGCGCCCTCGTCGGCGCGATCCTCGGCGCCTTCCACGGCGCGCCGTATCGCGGCTTCCCCGCCGGCGATGACCGCCTGAACCATGTTCGGGTCCGTCTGGAAGGTCGGCGGGCACTCCGCCGCATCCAGCACGCCCAGCCGGCCGCTTGTGCCAGCGCCGACGTATATCAGCCGTCCGCCCGCTGAAAACGCCGCCACGACCATTTCCACGGCCCGCGCTATTTCAGGAAGCACGGCGCCGACGGCCTTGACGGCCACCAGGTCCTGCTCGTGCAGAAGCGCCAGCGCCTCGCTTACCGACATCAGGTCGAGATCGGCCGACGCTTCCAGACGCTGTTCTGTGAGAAGATGAGACCGATCCTTCATGTCGCCAACGGACCATGATACCGCCTGCCCGACGGCAGCAACGAGACGCACGCGAGTCAGATGCGGCATTGTGCGACGTCGCCGACACGCACCGTGGGCGCGCGCTTTTCGGCGCTCACGGTCTGGGCGTTATCGTCCCGAGCACTACAGCGCGGCGCGCGCCCGTGGCCGACGGCACATTGCCCGTCCGTCCGTCGAGCGTCGCCAGCCCCAGCAGGGCAAAAGCCATCGCCTCGCGCGCCGGCCCGTAAATGCCGAGTTCGTCAGTGGTTATGATCGGCACGCCCGCCAGACTCTCGCGCACATTCGCCATCATGGTGCGGTTGCGGGTACCGCCGCCGCTGATGATCACTTCGTCGGGACGCGCCGGCAGAAATCTGTGCACCGCATCTGCCAAAGCCAGCGCCGTCGCACAACACGCCGTGGCCAGCAGATCGTCCGCTTGCGCGTCCCTGACGACGGCCGCGGCGCGCTCGAACAGTTCGATCATGGCCGGACCGTCGGTGGACTTCGGCGGCGGCTGCGCGAAATACGGCGCGGCCAGCATCCGGTGGAGCACGTCCTCGAGAACCCGTCCGCGGGCGGCGCGCCGGCCGTCAACGTCGTAGCCGGGTCCGTCGGGCTCGAAGCGGCGCATGAGCCAGTCGCTTATGCAGTTGCCCGGGCCGGTGTCGAAGGCCATCACGCGGTCTATCCCGCCGCCCGCGGGCAGGAAGGTGATGTTGGCGATGCCGCCGATGTTCACCGCCAGGCGCGTCCGGCGCGGGTGGCGGAAAAGAATGTAATCGGCCAGCGGCACCAGCGGCGCCCCCTGCCCGCCGGCGGCACAGTCGGCGCGGCGGAAATCGCTGACCACCGTGCAGCCAGACTCGGCCGCCAGCACGAACGGGTCCAGCACCTGCATCGTGAGCGGGGGTCGATGCATGAGTGTCTGCCCGTGCGCTGCCACGCACGCTATCTGGCGGCATTCCAGACGGGCCATCAGCAGCGCCTCGTTGACCGCGGCGGCATACACCAGCGAAATCTCGCGCGCCAGCTCCGCCAGCTCGACCAGCGACGCCGCGCGTCCTTCCTCGCGCATGCGATGGACGACCCGCCGCAGCCCTGCATCGTATGGGCGATGATGGTGCAGCAGACAGCACGCCGACATGTCGTGTCCGGCGCCTTCGGCGCGCACCACCGCCACATCCACGCCATCGGCGCTGGTTCCGCTCATGGCCCCCACTGCCAGACGTGCCGGCCCCATGAGCAAAAAGTTTACCGCCGCGCAAGCGGCGCGCCGAGCGCTCTGTCATCCGACGGAAATCGGCGGCTATAATCAGCAGCAGACGTGCATGAGACTGCGGAGGCTCTCGTTATGGCCGAGAAAAAGGAAAATGCCGCGCAGCAGAACGGCGGGGATTCCGGCCCGGCTGTGAAGACCAGACCCGAACGGCGGCAGAAGCCCGCCACGCGGCCGCCGGCGCCCCTGCCGCCCTGGAAGGTGCTGCTGCATAACGACGACAAGAACGAGATGGGGTACGTGGTGGTGACCATAATGGAGCTCACGCCGCTCAATGAGCAGGAGGCGATCCAGCGCATGCTGGAAGCGCACACCACCGGCGTGGCCCTGCTGCTGACCACGCACAAGGAACGGGCGGAACTCTACCGCGATCAGTTCGCATCCAAGGGTTTGACGGTTACCATCGAGCCGGCCGACTGAGCGTCAGACGAAGCTGCGCTGCTTGACGATGGCCCTGCGCAGCAGGCGCATGTATTCGCCCGCGGGGATTTCGATGCAGCCGAAACGCTCCAGATGAGGCGTGGACGCCTGCGCGTCAAGCAGCTCATAACCGCGCTGTCGCAGGCGCTCGACCAGTTTCACCAGCGCCACCTTGCTGGCGTCGCGCTCTCTGTGAAACATGCTTTCGCCGAAGAACGCCGCCCCTATCGACACGCCATACAGCCCCCCCGCCAGCTGGCCGTCGCGCCACACCTCCACGCTGTGCGCGAATCCCATGCGGTGCAGGCGCGTGTACGCCGCGACCAGCTCCTCGCTGATCCACGTGTGCCCCGCGCGACACTCCATGCACGCGCGCATGGTGGCCTCGAAGGCCGTGTTGATGCGCACCTCGAAGGGGAAACTCCGGCTGCGCATGAACTGCGCCAGCGATTTGGGCACATGAAACGCGTCCAGCGGCAGAATGCCGCGCGGGTCGGCCGTGTACCAGCGCACGATGCCGCGCGCATCGGCCATCGGGAATACGCCGCGGCAATATGCGCCCAGAAGGGTTTCCGGATCCAGATCAACCGACCTGTGCATCGCGCTGTTATTCTATGTCCGGCCGACCGCTGCGCAACATCGCCGGCGGCTCATGTGGGCAGGAACTGAAGCACGTAGTAATCGTAACCCATCGACGCCAGCACAAGATTGACTATGAGCACCGCGCCCAGCGCCAGGGCCTCGCCGAATATCATCCCCACGAATACCGGCCGGAGATGCTCATACAGCTTCGCCCCCCCGAAGCGCACAATCAGCAGCTTCAGGCCCCAGCCTATGAACACGCTCAGCCACGTTATCTGCGCGAGCCACGTGGGACTGACCAGATAACCCACGGGAAGAAACGGCCAGGAGGCCCAGCGCAGCGAAGCGGCGTGCAGCAGCCCGGCCACGGCCAGGCCGATTCCGAAATGCACGATCGGATTGTGGGTTTTAGCTTCGCGCCGGCCGTCGGCATGCCGCGCCAGCGGGTTTACGATGTCATATCGCGGCAGCGTTTCCAGACAGTGGACGTTGAGTTGCATCGCCTTGCGGGTGCTCAGCGGATGCGCATAGGTGTAATAGCACGTCAGGCTCGCATATGCGCACACGACGAACCCGACGACCAGCGACCAGCCGATGAGCACCGGAATCCACCTGCGCTGGCGCGGCGGCGGCGTCGTGCCCAGCGCAACCTGTTCTCCGTGCATGGCATAGACGGCCACGCTTTCGCGGGTGGTATAGGCGCCGTTCATGGTGAAACAGCCGGTGAAGAAAATATCCCGGCCGCTGAAGCATTCCGGCGGAAAACATGTGAGTATCTGCGGAAGCGTCGTCTGGGCGCGAACGCTCGGCAACCCCGTCTCGGCCACCACGCGGGCTATGACCAGATGCGCCAGAAGAAGCACGCCGACTATGCCCAGCGCCACGGCCCACTGCACGCCGGCCAGTTTCAGCCAGACCAGCATCACGGCAATGCCCGCAACGGTCATCAGCAGCGGCGTGCGCGGATTGGAGCCGTCCGGCATGGACTGGCCCCGCGCTGCGGTGCGCACCACCTGCCACCAGTGGCGCCGTCCCACCCACAACACGCCCGCCATCATCGCCACGGCACAGCCCAGATGCTGATCGAGCCATGCCGCGTAGGGTATGTCGTTCTGTACCGCCCGCTGACGGACTGTTATCAGCTGCGTTATCAGAAAGATGGACCACAGACTGAAGGCAACGCGCCCCTGGATGAAATACGCGATGCCGACGAACGTGAAATACACCCTGGCGGTCTTGACCTGATTGACCAGATACGCCCACGGAGGCTCGGAAAACAGCGTCGTGAAATCGTAGCGCACGGGTATTTCGGGCACGTAGCGTGGGAAATACTGATTGAGGGCGGCTGTGCCGTGGATGAACAGCACGGCCGCCAGCGCGCCCCAGAAAAGGCGATTGCCGACGAGGTCGTTGAGCATGCGCCCGCGGCGCGGAGGCGCGATCAGGGCCGATTCGATGCGGGCTATGGGAAAAGGCAGACGCTCATTGACGGCCCACTGATGGCGCAGAAGCATCGCCAGTCCCACCAGCGCCGACATGAGCGCGAAGAAGAATATGCCCCAGATCGCCAGCGGCACAACCCACGCTCGGTACGGAAAAGCCTCGCCCTCCGGCATGCGCATGTAGAACCCGTGAACTACAAGGCTTTCGGTGCCCCGGGAAATGTCCTCCACCGGAAAGAGCCATCCGGGCAGGTTGAGATCGCGAAACGCGCTCCAGAAGCGCGGCTCCTGGCTGCCGAAGTAGAACGGCACCACCAGCGTCGGCAGCAGCGAGCGCATCAGTCCCTGGCTGGGAATGCTGCACGCCGCCAGCATCATGAGCATGATCACCGCCAGTTCGCCGCTGCGCAATGCCCGCGCAGGCGCCCAGCGATGCAGCGGCCCGTTCACCAGCACTATCAGGATAAAGAACGTCAGCACCACCACCACCGGCAGGTAGCTGCCGACGAGGAAGGCGTTATTCACCACGTAGTCGTTGTACGGCACCAGCGCGCACACGAGGCACACGCCGAGAGTTCCCACAAGAAAACTGCGCGGCGTTATCCAGCGCGCGTTCGTTTCGGCGGCAAGGGCAGGCAGACCGTGCGCGTCGGCGCTGCGCGCGGAATCCTTTCCCGCAATCCCCCCGCCGGCAGCATCGCAGACAGCAGAATCCTCGGCCACGCGGTGTGAGAATATCCATCGCGGGCGCCTGTCTTCAAGCCCGCATCCTGTGCGATCGCTATGGAGCCGCCGCGGGCATGGTGGCACGAGCGCCGGTCCCGACAGCACGGCCCGCCGTCGAGGGCTGCGTGGCCGGCGGGCTGGTGCGTCCCAGCAGTCGCGGCACGGCGGGGCGCGTAGCGGCAGAGCCAGCTGCCGCCGGACGCGACGTCGGCAGCGCCGGAATAAGCGACGGCGTCCACTTGCGCGCTTTGGCGAGTTGCTCCTCGGTCAGTATCGAAGGTATCCGGCTGACGCGATGCTGCATCGCCTGGCGCGTCGCATCGCGCAGCGTCGAGCCGACCTCAAGAAGGGCCTTGAGAACTTCCGCGCGTGCGTCGCCCTTGGCGCGCCCGTCGGCCTTGTCCCATGCACTTATCAGCGATTCGAGGCGCTGGCGCTGTTCGTCGCTGAGCGGCACATCGGCGCTGAGAGCCAGCAGTTCCTTGCGCTGCTCGGCCGACAGCTGCACATGCTCAGCCAGACGCGTGTACGAGAGTATGCGAACGGCCTGATTGTGCAGATCGTACTGCTGCGGCGTAACCCAGCTCTGGCGTGTCTCCGGAGCGAAATCGACGCGGATAGCGTACCCTCCCGCGCTGCGCGGGTATGCCCGCAGGATGACGTCGCCAGCCCGCCCGCGTATCGTGCCGTCGGGATCCTTGAACAGCCCCTGCGAGTTGTAGCGCGGCCGCTCGGTCTGATCGATCACCACCGTCTGCTGTCCCGTTGTGCCGACGTCCCAGCCCAGGCGCCACACAAAATACGCACCTGCCGCAAGCAGCAGAACAATGAGCACCGCGGCCGCTCCGCGAGAAACGGCCGGCGCTGCATTACCCGATGTTGAACCGCTCGTACCCATTGGCCCGACTGCCCGCACGCGGGCGGCACCGTCGCCAGGAGCCATCAAGGCCTCCGCACATCGGCCGCCGCGATTGCCGCAAAGGTGCGATATGTTAATCCTGCGAATTCATCGGCACCACCTGCCACGGATCGACGCAATCCTTTTTCGTGACAGGCCGCTCGCTGTCAACGTGGCCGTCCAGGTACAGCAGATTGGATCCCGCCCGCATGCCGTGACGGTTCTCCTCGACAATCTTGTCGTAGTCGCTTTTGGGAGGGCTTTCATCCCATTCCACTTCCATGTAGTAGTCGCAGTATTCGGTCTTCTTTTCGCCCATGACCACTATTTTCTCGGCCGGCACGCCGCGCGTGCGCGTGTAGCGTATCCCCTGATATACCAGGTGTTTATTGAGGATATACGAATGCTTGTTGAGCAGGAACTCCTCCAGGGTCGCGCCATATCGCTGGTCTTCCGCGCCCAGTTCCTTGTCATCGGGACAGATCATCACCGGCGGATTGGGAACAGCCGGCTTGAAGACGTACACCGGCCAGCGCAGATACGGGTCAACGTTACTGCCAAGCCCCGACGGGAACATGTGCCCGCCGTTCTCGTTGGCGTACATGAGCAGGAATATCCCGCACTGCCGCAGGTTGGACTGGCAGGCAGTCTTTATTGCCGAGCGCTTCGCCTTGGTCAAACTGGGCATGAGGATGCTGATGAGCAGCGCGATTATGCCTATAACGACCAGCAGTTCGACCAGCGTGAACCCGCCGGTGCTGCGCCGGCGGCGTATGTTGTTTTCAAGCCTCATATTTCACCTCTTCCCATGAGGGTTATCTCCTGTACCGATTCTATTACCAGCGCACTGGTGCGGCGTTGCCGTCTGCCAGCGACCACCTGTCGCCCCGCCCCTTATCGGCAAACGCTCCGCATTGTGCTTTATTGCGCGCTATTCAACGAGCGATCCGGTACAACTTCAGTTCAGGATTAGTATAGGACCACGTCGGCGGACGCGGCGAGCTGGCCCACACAAGCTCATGTCTGGCATACAGTTCCTCATACCATTTCCGCCGGTAATCGAACTCCGCGTGTTCTTTTGCGCCGCCCGAAGGAATGACGCACGATCGAAATAGCGACCATATGTGAAGTCGATAACGACGATGTACTGATATCGCCCGGCGAGGGCCGAGAGCGAACCGGCGTCGGGAGCGAACTTGTAACGATCCGTAAGTGATATCTGCGGAAGCGGTTGCGGCTCTTTGCGGCCGAGGAATGCCCCGCGCAACTGACAATCGCGTTCGGCCAGCACGCTTGCGCCTCTGGGCAGATTCGCCGCCATCCACTCGCGCAGGCGCAGACGACTGTCGCTGCGGAACTGTTCGAGGAAATCAAGGCATCGCGGACCCTGCGCCGCTACAACGATCGCGCCCACGGCCGCCGGCACCAGCCAGCCGATGCGCCAGCGACCCGCCAGCGCTGCGCCAGCGCGTGCCGCCTCGAGAGCCATGATGAAATGCGCCAGCACCATGACCGGCAGCACGTAACGGTGAAACGGTATGACGCACCACGAGGTCATCACCAGGTAACCGGCGGCGAAAAGACACACGTATGCATCCCACACACCCTGTCGGCGCACGCGCGCAAACGCCCACACGACCGCCGCCGCGCCAAGCACCAGCAGATGCGGTTGGGCCTCGCGCCACACCGCCCGCACGAAATACGCATTCGGCTGGCGCATGGTTACGCCGCGGTGCTCCGTAACGCCGTGTTTTCTTTCCCAGTCGAAATCTTCCCGGAACTTCTTCGGATCGTCCGCCACGCGGTAGTTGATGCACAACACAGCGGCCGCGAAGTACTCCGCCAGCAGCAGCAGGCGAACCGGCGGAACATACCATCGGCCCGGCCGCTTCAGCACCACCAGCGGCAGCGCCGCCGCCAGAGCATAGATGCCCGAGTACTTCGCCGACACGGCAACGCCGCACGCGGCACCCAGAAAAGCAACAGCCAGCCATTGCCCCCAGCCGCTGCGCGCCGTCCAGAACACGCACGCGGCCAGCACGACCAGCGCCATCCCGAACATCAGTGGCGCGTCTTCTTTCATGTAATGCGCGTACACCAGCAGCGAAGGACACAAACCAGCGGCCAGCGCGGCCAGCACAAGACCCCACAGACCGGCAACGCGATATGCCGCCAGCGCCAGCGCCCCCACCGCGCCCGCGGCCATGAGCGCCGACGCCCAGCGCCCGGCCAAAAGCGCACCATCGCGGTTCTGCGCAAACCGTCCGGAACGGTACAGCGCCTGCGCCGCCTCCATCAGAAGCAGCGGATGGCGATACTCGCGGGTGTTGGCCACGATATGCTGCGCCTTGCGCGGTTCGTCGGGGTGATAACCCGCCGGAAAATCGTTGTGGCGCACGAACAGATACAGACAGCCGCCTGCCGCCGCGATGGCAAGCAGCACGGCAACAAGGCGATTCAACCAGCGGTATGCGCAAGCAGCGGACTCAGCAGCAGCCGAAGCGACATTGCCCTGTGTGCCGGCGCCGTCGGTGTGCATGCGCACGATTATATCGCCGGCGCCGCGTGCAGGGGGGCGGCGGCGAGACGGTGCCGGATTATCGGCAAACAATGACAACAGGAAGGAGACTGGCCGTGAAACTCATCAGGCGATGCGGACTGACATTGACGATGGTTGCGGCGTGCACGATGGCAGGCGCACAGGAGGCCGGCGCTCCGCAGTGGGTCAACATTTCCGATGCCCTGGTGAAGGAGATAACGGACAGCGGCGCGAAGATAGCCTGGCCGGGTCAGACGGCCGGCGTCACCGTCGATCGCACCACCGGCCATGTGTATCTCGTTATCCCCGGACAGGGGCTCTGGCGCAGCACCGACCGGGGCAGGTCGTACACGCGATGCGACGAGAAGACCGTGTCCGGGCGATGTGAGACCGGCTATTCGCTCAATTTCGATCCCGCCGGCCAGCGGCTGGCGTGCTTCATGCTCGACGGCAAGTGCGCCATGACGCTCGACGGCGGAAAGACCTGGCACGCGATGAAGGACGTCGGCCGCAACTGGGACTACGCCGCCGTTGACTGGAGCGACCCGGAGGCGAAAGCGATTTTCGCCGCGCGCCATGAGAGCGGCGGCGAGATGTACCTGTCAACCGACGCCGGAAAAACCTGGAAAATGATCGGCAAGGACAAGACCTTTGCCGCCGTCGGCATATTCGACGAAAAGACCCTGGTAACGACGAAAGGCGAAGGCATTCTGCGTTCGACCGACGGCGGTCAGACATGGACGAAGGTATCGGACTTTCAGCCGGTCGGCCGGGTGGCGATACCCTTCAGGGGCGCAACGTGGTGGCTGGCGAAAGAGGGGCTGATAATCACCACCGACAAGGGCGCCACGTGGACCAGGCGCACAGCGCCCGTGGAGGCCGCGTGGGGACCGATGTTCGGCAAGGACGAAAAACACATCGTGGTCGCCGGCAACAAGGGCTTTTTTGAAACCACCGACGGGGGCGAAACATGGAAGCTTGCCGCCCCGCTGCCGCCCGACAAGGAGTTCCGCTCCAGCATGCCGGGCTGGTTTCTCAACGTGGCATGGGACCCCAACGCCGACGTTTTCTATGCCTCGCGGATGGGCAGACCCGCCTACAAGTTTGAACGTCGCCCCTGACTGCCGCGGCATCGTCTGCTGTGCCCGGCCGGCAGAACGGGCGCTGTTGGTGACGGCGCCCGCGCCCGTTACATTGCTGCAATGCTCAAAGGCGTCATCTTCGACATGGACGGCGTGCTGTGCGACTCGGAGCGGTTCATCTGCGAGGCGGCATGCCGCATGTTTGCCGAACGATACGGGCTGACGGTAAAGCCGGAGGACTTCATACCATTCGTGGGCGCGGGCGACGACCGCTATGTTGGCGGGGTCGGCGAGAAGTACGGCGTGAAATGCCGGCTGCCCGATGACAAGAACCGTACCTACGAAATCTATCTCCAGCTCATCAGAGGCCGGCTCGAAGCGCTTCCCGGAGCGGTGGAGTTCATCGCCGCATGCCGCCGGCGCGGTTTGCGCCTGGCGGTGGCCAGCAGTGCCGACCGCATCAAGGTCGAAGGAAATCTCGCCGAGATAGGCGTTCCCGCGGCCGCTTTCGACGCCGTGATAACCGGCTCGGATGTGACGCGAAAGAAGCCCGATCCGGAGATATTTCTGACGGCTGCGGCACGTCTGGGTCTGCCGGCGGGGGCGTGTCTGGTGGTGGAGGACGCGCCCAACGGCATACGCGCCGGCAAGGCCGCCGGCGCGCGATGTCTGGGGCTGACGACCAGCTTCGCAGCATCTGTCCTGCGCGACGCCGGCGCCGACTGGACAGCGCCGCACCTCGGCCAGCTTCCGCGCGAAATGCTGGATATGCTGCCCCCGCTGCCACAGACTTAAGCGCCATTGGCATCGGGCGCCTGTCCGTCAGCGGCATTCCGCGCTGCTCCTGGCGGCACGGAGCCCGCTCCGCCGCCACGCAGCGCATTAATCGCGGCGATCTTCCCTCCGCGCCTGGCGACGACGATGCCTCCCGGAAACACCTGTCTCGACGGAGAAGCAAGATCGCACGCCATTTCCAGCAGCCGCCGCACCACTTTCGCGGTAATCTCCTCCGGCGGCGCGCCGCGGTCGGCAAGCCACCGGCGCGCGGCTTCGTCGGCCAGCAGCGGCGGGATGGCCTGGAACGTCTTGAGGGACACCGACGCCGGCAGGCGCGGCGCTGTCGTCCGCAGCCATTGGCGCAGCGCCGCGGCGCTGCGCCCGAGGTCCAGCGCCGCCTGCCGCAGTTGGGCAGAGCCGGTCAACACCCGTCGTATGCGATTCCGCAGGTAAACGTCCGAGGCGTTGCTTGAATCCTCGCGCCAGTCCTGACCGATCGACAGCAGATACCGCCGCAGCCACTGGCGCGGAATCTCCAGCAGCGGTCTGATGATGCGCACGCCTCCTATCATCGTGTCGGGCGCCATGGACGCCAGCGCCGACGGGGCCGCGCCCCGCATTAGCCGATGGAAAACGGTTTCCGCCTGGTCGTCGGCGTGATGAGCCAGCACAACGCCCGCGAGCCGCTCGCGCAGCGCCGTCAGGCGGAACAGTTCCAGACGCACCGCCCTATACAGCGCCGAACGGTTGGCCGGCCGGCTGCGCAGGCGCGGCTCTATATCGCTGCGCCGCGCCATCGTGCACGGCAAGCGCAGGCGCTGCGCAAGCTCGGCGACGAAACGCGCATCAAGCGCGCTTTCCCCGGCGCGCGTCTCGTGATCGAGATGGATGACATGCAGATACAGGTCCGGCCTGTACCGATGAAGCAGCATGAGCAGAGCCACGCTGTCCGGGCCGCCGGAAACGGCCACGCCGTAGCGCCCGGTTTCGAGCGACCGGACCGCCTCCGCCAGGGCAGTTTCGATATGCTGGTTGTTTGCTCCGGTACACACGTCCTGTAAGAATTATTAGACCATGCGCCGCCGGGCGGCTCCACCTGTGCGCCCCGACGGCGGATTTCGAGACGCGAGGTGAGCCGTGAAGTTCTTCGCGACAGCGATGATCCTGGTTATCGCCGCGGCGTCTGCCCCGGCAGGCGAGGTGCGCGATGAAACGCTCGACTGGCTTCTCAGCCGCGCCGCCACCGCCCCGGCAACGCGCCCGGCCGACACGCAGCCCGCCGTGCCTTTCGAGCGTCCCGGCGAAGACCCCGAAAAACGCAAGGGCTTCATTCTTCTGAGCAACAACGAAAAGATCCCCGGAACGATATGCACCACGCGCGAGAAACCCATACGCATATGGGACCCGTCCGCCAAACAGTATGTGGACGTGCCATGGGCGCTCATAAAATCCATGGAAGCGCGCGTGCTGTGGGAGCGCGATGAAAAGGAGTGGCATTTCGTCGAGTCGGGCAGCGACATAAAGGAATACAGCGGCAAGACCTATCCCGCGCGCGAACTGGAGTATGTGGTAACGCTGGTGAACGGGCAGACCATCACCGGCGGAATCGTTGCGCCGCTGTACGTCTCAGGCTCGGGACACACGCTTACCTTCGTGCTTTATAAACGCCAGAAGGGCGACCTCGGCAAGACTCTCAAGGACCTCGTGTACGTCAAACGCGTGGAACTGGAATAGCGCTTGCGGCGGCGAAGCGGCAGCTTATGGGCTGAAATACGCCCTGACTATGTCGCGGCAGTCGGCGGGAATCTCACCCTTCGACAGAGCATTCTCCGCGGCGGTTTGCGCTTCTTTCCATGATGCGGCCGACCATGGCGCGGCCGGCGGAGAGGGCGTCTGGCCACCCGCGACGCCGGTTGATCCGCCGCGTGCGGAGGTACCTGAAACCGCCGAGCCGACGCCGCCGCTCGGATCGCCCCCTCGGCTGTCCTGACGGCCGGCGGCCGTGGCGCCCACGGTCAGCGGATCAGCCGGTCTGGTGGGATCGGATCGGGCAGCACCTCCGCCCGCACCGTGGGGATCGGCACCATCGACGCTCTGGCCGTCTCCCGGCGTTGGCGATCGTTTCGGGTCAGCAACGAGCCTGGCGGCTGGATCAAGCGGCTCATCGCCCGTGCCGCGATAATCGGGGCCCATGGCCGGAGCGTCGGGCCTGACCGACCAGCCAACGCCCGTCGGCAGTATGAGCTGTTCGGGCCGAGTAGCGTTCACTCTGGCGACTGTTCTGCCGGCGGCTGCCGACGGGTCCGACTCCGCCGGTTCGACCGAGAACAAGCCCATCACCAGAACCAGCGCTGTAGCCAGTCCGACGGCGCTCCAGAAGCGCACCCCCAGGCGGCGTAACGCCACTTCGCCGGGCGCCAGCGCCGCCGCCCGCTGCCGGGCCTGTGCCAGCACCGCGCGCATAAGCGGGCAGTCCGGCTCGCGCGGCAACAGCCACGCCGTCGAAAGCAGATCCTTCAGCGCAAAATGCCTGTCGGCGATCATGAGCGCTGCGAGCCTTGTCGGCCTGCGCAGCAGCCCCCACATCAGTCCGCACGCCGCGCCGGCGGCCGGCAGCGACACCGACAGCCCCAGCGCCGGGCGGCCCAGACATATGCACACCGCCACCACCAGCACACCAATCAGCGCCCCGGCCAGCGCCCCCAGGCCGGCGTGCTCCACAAGACGCACCATCGTCATCCGCCTGTGCAGGCGCAAGGCGAAAGCATCCAGAGCGCACCTTGCCGGCTGCTTCATACCGTTCACAGTCTAGCCCCGCCAGGGACCCACGTGGCGGCGTGTGCAGTCTTTGCAGGCGCCGGAGCGGGATATGGCGGCATGCGTCAGGGCTGCTGTTCCGCCGCGCGCCCCGGGGCGTCGGCGCGGCCCATTGCGCCGCGATAATCGAAAAGGAAAGCCAGCCCGGCCATTGTGAGCTCGCCGCATATGGCCCACAGCCGCAGCAGAACCCCCAGAAAACGCAGGAACATGTTGAACGCCTCCGGGGAGAAAGAAAGATGCTGCTGCACCCACTGGGCGGGCAGGATCATCTGCATCGTGGTTACGAAGACGAGCTCGCGTATGCCCATGCCCCCGGGAGAAAGGAACCCCACGGAAAAGCCGATGGTCCATGCCAGACAGTAAGCGCCGGCCAGCACGTACCATTTGCTCAGAGGCAGCCGCAGCACATCATGCGTCAGAATCCAGATGGCCAGACACTGCCACAACAGCCCCAGTATGTTCCAGAGCAGCACTCCCAGCAGCACCCTGCGAGGAAGCGTGTGCGTTATGAGAGGCTTCCTCAGCCGGCGCAGAATGCCGTTGAGAATGCCGTAAAAAACCGGCGGATGCAGCAGGAGCAGCAGCACCGGCACGAAGGCGGCGGCGGTTATGATCCAGTGCATGCGGTCGCGCGGCAGCCAGCGGATGCCGACAGCCAGCAGACAGGCCAGCGCGACGATGATGTTGGCCAGCATGAACACTGCCAGTTCGAGCAGCTGGCTGGCCGACGATATGGCCGCGTTGACGCCGTAAGGCCGGCTCAGGTAAACGCGCCCCACCACCTGCCATATCACGCCGGGCATGTAGCGCGCAAGTTCGGAGAACGACCATATGCGCGTGGCCGGCGCAACGGGCAGCCGGGGTCCCAGACCAGCGAGTATCCGCCGCCAGGCCATGGCGCGGAACACGAAAAGAAACACCGCGAACATGGCCGCCGCAATGGCGAAGCTGCCCCAGTCGGTTCCCAGAACGTGTTTTCTGACGGCCGGATCGTGCCAGTTGCGGTATATCGGTTTGAGCATCCATGCGAACACGCCGATTATGAACGCCGCGCGGAGAAGGCGGATAAGCCACGGCCGCGCTGCGCGCCACAGCGTTCGGAGACGATCGATGTGCCGTTCGTGGATCTCGATGATCTCTTCGTCGAGCGGACTGTCGCGGTGCGCAAGTCTGTGGCGTCTGCGCGGCGGCAGCAGATCAATGCCTCTGGCGCGCAGCCATGGCCGCACCTTGCGCCGGACCCTTGGCGTCCACCGCAGCAGCATGTTGATCAGATGCACGCCGCGCAGACCCAATATCCACAGCAGCGTTGCCACGGCGCCGAACATGACTATCAGCAGCGCTGCACGCGAGGCCCGCGAATTGGTGACGATTATCCACGGGTCGATAGCCGTAAAGAGGGTTATCACGCCGGAAATGCTGACGGCCGCCAGCGCCACGAAGACCTTGTAGGAGCGGCTCTCGCCGTCAACGGGAATGCCGCGTAGAACGCGCGCGGTAAGCCGCCGCTTTCCGGGCAGCGTGATCAGCCCGAACCCGATGAAGAACATGGGGATGCCGCCCGGACCGGGCACTGCCGGACCGACGACGAACGAACCGAGTATCAGCACCCAGCCGATGATGTTCTTGGCGACAAACCACAGATAATCCGCAATACCCCAGCGGCGTTTCAACGGCGGAGATTGCGGGTCTTTAGCGTGTTCGATCATAACCGAGGCAGTCGGGCGAAGATTAAGCCATTGCTCCCCACGCGGCAAGCACCCGACCCGCCTGTCGATGCGCAAAAAAAGAAGCCCGGATCCCTCGGGACCCGGGCCTCGCGGATTGTCCGCAATGGGCTGCTCAAGCAGCCGCGTGGATCAGGGGAATCTCACCCCTGAAAGCTGCTCAGCGCAGCCCACGCCTACAGTCGAAATCAAACACGGATCACCTCCTCTCCAGGCGGTGGCACAGGACGATGGCTTGGCGTGCCTGCCGTCGCTGCACTCCGCAGGACATGCCCAACCGTCGCGGGAGTTTATCGAGGGGCGACTGCCGGCGCGGCGAAAAAGCGACCTTCGCCGCTGTTGCGAATCCGCGCCTTAGACACACCCTCCGCTGCCCGCCGCCGGGCTCTACCTTCCGGGAACGCCTTCCCGGAACCACGCTCGACCCGCCAGATCCGCATCTGCGAGCCGCGCGGCCGCGGCCGGCTCAATCGGCCAGCCGCATGCACATATATTGTACGCTGTAAACGCTGCTCCGGCCAGAAAAACCGACGTGTTTATCCTGAATATCGACTGTCCGCCGCCGTTACTCCCGCTCGCCTAACGGGCAACACCCCGGCCGCCTGCTCAACCGTTCCCTTGTATCTTTCATTGAGGCTTCCGGTAGCATCTTCATCGGCAGAAGCCGGTGAGCGCAGCGAACCGGCTTGTGCCGAACGCGGGGGGATGGTCTCGATTCCTGCTTGCGCGCGGATGACGCGCGGGCAGGACGACAACGCGCCGGGTCGCGGGAGTGGATTCCCGCTTGCGCGGGAATGACGGAGGGCCCGACGGCAGCGGCAGCGACGGCGGATCTGCTACTGTTTCCAGGACCGCTCGTAGCCTCTCAAGCCGATCTTCTCAACAGGAATGCGCGCAAAGCCCATACGCAGCGCCGGGCTGGACGGCCGCAGCCGGTAATCATCGCGCTCGGGCGCCGCGAACTCCGGGTCGGCGATTATAGAGCGTCTGTCGTAGCCGCCCGCCTGCCACTGCGCGAAGGTGCCCAGCGGCGTTATGCGCCTTTCGGGCAGAGCACCGCGGCCGCCGGCAAACCAGAACAGGTTGCGGTCGGACTCGCGCAGCACCTGTTCGCTCCACGGGCCCGTAGCGCGGAAAAGATCGGCGCCTTCGGCCCGCCACACGATGATGTTGCGCACGAAGCGGTTGTCGCGGCAGAAATCGTCGCGTACCTGATAGCGAACCTGATGAACTGAACCATCGACGAAAACATTGTTGTCGATGACGTTCTCGCGCCCGCCGTGAACGCACACGCCGCCCCATGTATGCCGGGCGACGATGTTGCCGCGAACCACGATTCCGCTGGAGTAATCGTCCAGATAGATGCCCCACGTCATATACGGCGAGACTATTTCTCCGCGCGCGTTGCTGGTAAGGCCCACCACGTCGAGTATGCGGTTGTACTGGATGACGTTGCCGCTGTTCTGTTTGTCGCGGCCCAGGGTTTCGATGGCGCCGCTGTCGCTGGTTTCGAGATTGGTGAAGAGTATTTCGTTGTACTCCACAACGTTGTTGTGAGAGGCGGCGTCGCGCGAGTAGCTTTTGAGCGACACGCCGTAACGGGGCATGTGTTCGATGAGATTGTGTGCGATGCGCGTGCCCGAAGCCGTCGTGCAGTATATGCCGGCGACATGTTTGTACACGCGTCCGCCGTGATGTATCCAGTTGCCCGCGATGACGTTCTCCGTCGGCTGGTCGGCGTTTCTGCCGCGGAGTATCACCCCGCCCTGGCCGTTGCGCCCGATTTCATTGCCGATTATCTGGTTGCCCGTGCTGCCGCGGCGCATGTGCACGGCATAGCCGCCGACGTTGATGAACCTGTTGTTTTCTATGGTGCAGTTGCGGGCCCCGGAAAGCCAGATGGCCGCGTCCGCCGGCTCATACACGCCGATGGTGCGCGAGTAAGACGTGTCGCGGAACTCCAGCCCGCTGATGGTGATGCCCTCGACCCACCGGCCCGGCGCAGGCTCGCCGGCGATTTCTATCAGGCGATCAAGAACCGCCGCCACGACCGGACCGGCGGCAAAACCTTCATCCCGCGGGATATACAATACCCGTCCGGCGGCGCGATCCAGACACCATTCGCCGGGTCTGTCGAGTTCCTCCACAACGTTGGCCACGAAATAGCGATTGCCCGGACGTATCTCCTGCGAAGCGTTGGAGTTCTTTTCCACCGTTACGACGCGGTTTTCGTAGTCTATCGTCGTGACGTGAAGTATGGTGCTCACCCAGCCCCACGACGGGAAGATGTGTATTTCGGCGTCGGTCGGCCGGCGATACTGGTGGATGTCGCCTTCGCGGAAGGCGAAGCGGTCTGTAAAGCCGGAGCTGGCCGCCTCATCAACCTGCATTTCCCTGGCCCGCGCGGTTGAGAAGCTCTCGGCCTGCACTACGACAACGCGCTTATCCGGCGCCGGCGGATTCTGCGCAAGGCGGTCGGGTGTCCACCCGGGATCATTGCACAGGGCAAAGGCGTCGAAGTTGATGCCTCCGCCGCCAACGTTGGTCCATCGCAGCACGTGGCGACCGCGCGTGAGGCGCAGCGTGGCCACGTGGCTCCACTGGAAGTTGTCCCACGAGCCGGTGTCGGGCAGGTTCCGGAGGGTAACCGGCTCATCCCGGTCCACGCGCATCGTGAACCGCCCGGCCATGTCGTCGGCACCGTAGGGTTTGTTCAGCGCCGCATATCTGAACCACAGGCGATATGCCCCGTCGGCCGGCACATCGACGGTCCATTCGATCCAGTCGCCGGCGTTGTGAATGGCGCCGACGCCGCGCCCGAATGCCCCCTCGGCCTTGAGGCCGCGCGCCACGAACGACCAGCCGCCTTTATACGGGTTGGCCGGATCGAAATCCGGATACCGCGCCAACGTCGCCCAGTCGTCGCCCACGCGCAACAGGCGGAAATCGAGTTTACCTTCGCGCACGGCCGGCATGTCGGCAGCCCACACGCCGCGCGGACCGCGCGCCCAGCCGGTTACCGGCACGCCTCCCGAGAGCACGGGCCTTTCGTTTTCGTAGCCGGCGATCGTCAGGTTCGAATCCTGCGGACCGAGTGTTATCGGGTGCGGCAGATAATAGGTGCCGTCGCGAATGAATATGCGATTAGGCGGGCGGCTTTCGCGCGCTGCCGTCAGCGCACGTTCCAGCGTGGCGAACGGACCATCCCGGCCGCGCATCGGTATCGGGCGCAAACCCGTCCATGAGTCGTTGCCCTTCGGGGATACGTAGAAATCCGCGGCCATGGCAGGCGGCGCCGCAAGCATCGCCAGCACCACCGCGCAGCAGCCCGGTCGCACCGGCCCGTGGAGAATGTTTCGCGGAATGAGCATCGCGGCGCAAATCATCACCGCCGGCGGCGCATGCTGCAACGTGTGCGGCCGCCGCCACAGCAATTCTTCAATCGCCTTTTCCGGCCTGCCCGGCCGGAAACGCAGTGCTCAATCGGTCTTCTGCGAGATGAGTTTCCCGAAGCGCGCGTTGATGGCCAGCGCCGGATCGAGCGGCACCTCGGCCGGCTTGCAGTTCTTCGGAATGCTGATGATCGGCGTGGGCTTTATCTTCTTGCCCTGGAACTGCGGCAGCCACTGCCGCTGGGCTTCCAGCAGCTCGATGGTCATGTCGCGCACTTCCTTGAGCGTGCACACAGCGCCGGTGAGCGGATCGAGCGCGATGGCGTGAACCAGATACTCGGGGTCTCCCGTGAGGGCCGCCTCGGCGCACAGTATCTGGCTGTTGATGTTGGTCATGCAGCATGCCGCCAGTTGCGGCGGCAGCGCGCCGATGCTGGTCGGATGCAGCCCGGCATCGTCGGCGAAGGTGGCCACTTCCACGCAGCAGCCGGCGGGAAGATTGGTTATGTATCCGTCGTTGCGCACGTTGCCCATGAAGCGGAACGGCCTGCCCGTTACCACGGCCTCCATGATATACGAGCAGTATTCGACGCTGCGGCCTTCGATTTTCGGGCTTTCATACTCCAGCGGATCGTGCTTCCTGTATTTCTCCGCCAGGGCCTTGCCGAACTTGTAGTATGCCCCCGTTTCGCCGCCGAACATCGGCTCGTCGCAATACAGTTTGAGCGCCTTTTTGTTCTTGCGGAACCACGGCAGGTATTCCGAGAGGTGGCCGGTTGATTCGGTCATGAAATAGCCGAAGTGCCGGAAGACTTCGCCGCGAACCTTTTCGTTCTTGTAATACTCCGGTTTTTCGAAGAGTTTGCGGAGCTGCGGGTAGAGGTCGCGTCCCTTGTGCTCGAGGCGCAGGAACCAGTCCATGTGATTGATGCCGCCGCAGGTGTAGGTTATCTCCTCCTTGGGAACTCCGCAGTAGCCGGCTATCAGGTTCAGCGTGGTCTGCACGCCGTGACACAGCCCCACGAACGACACGCGCGACGCCTTGCCCAGCGCCAGGCAGTTGGCGGCCATCGGGTTGGCGTACTGAAGCATTATGGCCGACGGTTTGGCCACCTCGGCCATGTCCTTCGCTATGTCAACGAGCACCGGAATATGCCGCTGCCCGCGGAAAATACCCCCCGGACCCATGCTGTCGCCGATGCACTGATCGACGCCGTACTTCAGCGGGATCTTGTAATCGTATCCGAACGCCGTGAACCCGCCGACCTGTATCATCACCACCACGAAATCGGCATCCCTGATGGCCTCGCGCCGATTGGTGGTGCCCCATACGGTGGCGGGCAAGCCGTTCTCCTGAAGCATCCGTTTGCCGAACGCTTCCATGCGGCGCAGACGCGTTTCATCTATGTCCATCAGGGCCAGTTCGCAGTCCTGGAGGGACGGCGTGGCGAGTATGTCGGACATCAGGGTCTTGCAGAAAACGACGCTGCCGGCACCGATCATCGCGATTTTACGGGGCATGACGGTTTCTCCTTGCATCAAAAAGGCGAAAACCATTCTACCGGAAACGCCGCCGCGGGCAAAATGCCGACGGATGCCTGCGCTGCGGGAGACCGACTATAATTGACAACGTTCCTCCGACACTCGACAAAGACTGTGCCATGCGCGGCATGCGCGTGTACGACATTCTCTGCCTGATCGTCTCGGTGTGTGTGTCGCTGAGCATACACGCCGCAGCAGCGCTGCTGGCGCTGGGACCGCCGCCCTGGCATCACCGCGGCGGCCATCGCGCGCTGGCCGCCGACATCGCCAGCGGCCGGCCGATGGCGAATCCGCAGTTCACGATGCGCGAGATGCCGTTCGGAGAAAGCGGCGGAAGCGGCTCGGCCATAAACTCTTCGGATCTGTGGGACCAGCCGCTGGAAGCCCGGCGCGGCGAGCAGGACCAGGCGTGGCTCAGCCGCACTGGCGGCTTTTCCGGGCGTTTGCCGGACCTGCCCTTTGCGCCCAGCGCACTGAGCAGCACCGGCAACCGCGGTCCGACAGTCGCGGGCGTGCGAAATGAGTCTTCGACACCTTTCGGAGCGCCCTCTGCGCCGGCCGCCGCGCCGCGTGTCGCACGCCGCGCGCCGGTTCACGTTCCCGCGGCATCGGTGCCCGAGATGCCGCCCGCGGCACAGCGACCCGTTGAGTCGCCCGCGTCATCAGCGCAGCCGGCTGCTGCGGCACCTGCGCCCGCCGCAGAGGGCAGAGCCGCCGCGAGCCCGCCTGCCGCAGTTGCGCCCGCAGCGCATCTCGCGGCCGGCCGGGACGCCGCCGGACATACCGCGGGAACGGCAAGCGCGGGGGGCGGCGGCGGACCTCCCGGCGACCCCGCGCCGCGCGCCGACTCCGATTCCGACGCTTTTTCGCGCGCCGGGAGCGTTATCTTCCGCCCGGGCAGGGTTGATGCACAACTCGGATGCCGCGTCAAGGCGGTCAAGCCGCGTCTCACCGTCAAGGCGCTTGTTGACCTTGCTTCGCTGGAAAACCCGGCGGTGGTGATGAAAGTATCGGTTGACGAGACGGGGAAAGTAACCGACGTCGCGCTGTTGCGTTCCAGCGGAAGCAATGAGATAGACCTGCCCGTGATGCTCGCCATGTATTCATGGTGGATCGAGCCGCCGCGCGATCAGCACAACCGCCCCCGACCGCATACGCGCATCATCGCCGTCAGACTGTATAACTGACGCAGCGCAGAAAAATCCGCCGCTTGCGGCGGCGGATAATGGAACTCGCGGCATACGGACGCCCGCGGACGGTGTCGCTGCCGGCAGCACGCCCGGCGCTTTCAGCCCGCGGCCGACAGGTTGCCTTTGAGTTTGCTTCGGAGCGATTCGATCTGCTTCTGGAGATCCGGGCGCAGGCGGCTCTTGTCAGGAGCCATGGCGTCGATCTCTTCGATTACGCGCAGCGCGGCGGTCGATTCGCCGGCCTCGCTGTACACGGTGGCAAGGTTGATCTTCCACAACAGGTTGGTCGGCTCGAGCCGCACGGCCGTCAGCAGACTGCTGATGGCATTCTTGTAGTCTTTGCGCTTGCGCAGCACGAAGGCCATGGTGTCATGGAAGGTGGCCATTTCGGGGCGGCTTTCGATGGCCCTGGCCGCGAGTTCCATGGCCTCATCCAGATTGCCGCCGCGCTCGGCGATGAGCATCGCCAGGTTGTTCTGGGCGAGCGGCAGATTCTTGTCGAGTTCGAGAGCCCGGCGATAGCCGGCCTCGGCCTGCTCGCGGCGGCCCGCCTGGGCATCGACGACGGCTCTGGCGAAATGAACGGCCGCGCTCCTGTCATCGCGGGCTATGAGCCGGTCGAGTATGGCTGTCGCCCTTTCCCGATAGGCGGGAATGTCGGCGCGGACTCCCCACTGATACCATGCATTGGCCAGGACGATCTGTTCATCCACGGCGTTATCGGGAATCAGCGGTGTTATACGTTCGAGCCACGCTCCCGCGGCGGCGGCGTCGCCCAGCGATCCAAGCGTCAGATCGATCCACATCTGGCGCCACTGCGGAGATTGCGGGAGAAGCGGCCAGAGAATGTCCGCCGCCTTCTCGTGCTGCCTGTTGCGAATGAGTATGCGGCACTGAAGGGCGACGATGCCCGCGTATTGAGCGGGCTTCTCCCTGGAAAGTGCGATGTACGGTTCGATCTGCTTCCAGGCCGCAGCCAGATTATTCAGTCGAATATTGATCTCTGCGATGAGGATGTCGGCGGGCAGCGGGTTGGCCAGCGTCAGTTCGCGGTAATGCGCCGCCGCCGCCAGAGCCTGCGTCCATTCGCCGGCATCGGCAAGAATGCGGGTGGCCAGGCGCGCTGCTTCAGCCGACGCCGGCATCGCGCGCATCGCCCGTGTGGCGACGGCGGCGGCGTCGTCCATCCGGCCCAGCGCGCGATATGCCCCCACGAGCACGGTCTGAAGCGAAAGCAGCCGCGGCGATTTGTCGGCCAGGGATCTGATCCTGCCGATAATCGCGCCTACAGGCTGGCGGTTGGCCTGCGCCTCGCCGAGCAGGCGCACCGCCTCGACGGCATTGTCGCTTTCCACCGGAATCTGGACGATCGACACGGCGACCGGCAGCAGCCACCGCTGATCGCTGAGAGCCTTCAGCAACGCCGCTTCGCCCGCGAAGTTGGCGAACGGCTTATGCTTCGGGTTTGCCGCGGCAGCGCGCCGCGCCACGGCAATGGCGTCATCTATGCGCCCCGAGGCTGTAAGATGAGTGATCCAGTCGGTCCAGATGTTTATGCCGCGCGGCTCCAGCCCGGCGGCAGCCTCGTAATGGCGCAAAGCCTCGTCCAGCACCCCGAATCGAGCATTATGTGCCGCAAGGATGTAATGGCGCGTGGCCGCCGGGATGGACAGCGAATCCATCATCCCCAGAACCTTCGCCGCCTCGCCGCTGCGTCCGGCCATGGCGTAGAACTCGGCCGCCGATGCGATTATCTGGGCATCCGGGCTCTTGAGCAGCTGGGCGTAAATGCGCTCGGCATCGTCATACCGCCCGCGCGCCCTGTGCAGTTCGGCCATTACCAGCAGCGACGCGCTGTCGGTGGGCGGGGGCGATATGGTTTCCATGACGGCCACGGCGCGGCTGATCTGGCCCTGCGCCGCCAGCAGTTTCGCCACCTGCGCGCGATATGCGGGCGCCAGACGGTCCACAGGCAATGCTTCCAGCATCTCCCCGGCCTTCTGGTAATCCATCTGCGCCTGATACAGCTTGGCCAGATCCACCCTCACCCACCATGCTTCGGGATGCGCCCGTACCGCGGCGTTCAGCTGTTCGATGGCTCCGGCCACGTTGCCCGACCGCTCCAGGGCAACGGCCAGCATCACGACCGGTTCGAGGTCGTTGGGCACCGTCTTAATCACATCGCGCAGCAGTTCTATCGCCTGCGTGCAGTCTGCATCCTCCTGGCCGGTTTTGAGCAGGGCGCGCGCCCGCGCCAGTTTCCATGTGGTGCTGTGCTCGCCGGTGATGGCCCGCAGCCGCTCCGTCGTGCGCGCGATGAAGGCCGCGTCGGACTGCACGGCGCGCGCCGCCAGCGCCCGGCGCTGCACGGTCAGATTCGACTTATGAGCCGGATCATCTCCCAGCGCTACCCATTCCTTCGCCGCGCGCTCATCCTTGACCTGGTCGAGAAGCGTCGCCCAGGCCAGTCGCCAGTTCAGATCCCCCGGGTTCCCCTTGCGCCGCCATGCGTCCTGAAAGAAGGCGATAGATTCCGCAGTCTGGCCGGCGCCGTGAAGTTCCATGGCCCGCGCGTACGCCGTCTCCGGCCCGAGTCCGTAGTTCTTTTCCAGCGCGTCGTAGCAGAGCTGCTCAAGCCCCAGCTGCGCCTCGCGGCTGGCGGCGGCGAGTTTGAGCAGGCAAGACTGGCTCGGGCGCGTCGTGGCTTTGACCGCCGACAGCACGGCCTCCTCGGCGGCCTTGCGCTGGCCGCTGCGCGCCAGGATCAGCACATGCAGCGGCAGGGTATTCTCCTCTCCCGGATTGGCGCGCTGTATTTCCGCGACGATCCTCGCCATTTCCGCATCCGCCAGGAAAGAGTCCCTGTCGGCCGCGGCGCGTATGGCGGTCGCCATCGCCAGAACCGAGACCGTGGGCATCAGCGCAGCGGCGCGCGCGGCGGCGTCGGCCGCCAGGCGGGGCTCCCTGTTCTCCAGCAGCAGCGGCGCGACCCGCAGCAGCGGCAGGAACCACGTCGGAGCATACGCCGACGCCTCCCGGAAAGCCTCTATTGCCAGGTCCGTCTCCCCCAAGGCCGCGTAGCTTTCTCCGAGGAAGAACCGCAGGTATGCGCTGCCGCGGTGGACCTCCAGTCCCCCCCGTATGCTGTCGATGAGAGCCATCGGTTCGAAGTTCTGGCCCAGAAACATCGCGCGCACGATGCCCGCCCACGCCCTGGCAAGCCTGGCGTTCTCGGCGGCTTTCTCGAGATGGGCCACAATCTGCTCGGCTTCGGCGGTGCGCTTCAGTTGCGCCAGCGACATCGCCTTCAGCGCGGCCAGTTCGAGATCGGCCGGCGATGCGCTTGCGGGCTGCAAGTCCCGCAGATAATTGCACACTTCCGACCACCGGCCCGTCTCCCACAGCCGCCGCACCAGCGCATGGCGCAGCATCGGATCCGCGAGCGTCGCGTCAGACTTTTCCAGCACGGCGGTTGACTCGGCCAGCAGGCCGAACCGGTCGAGCTGGCTCATCACCAGGCGCATGTATGTGGGGTCGCTTGTGCTGCGCTGAGCGGCGCGGCGGGCCCAGAAGCGCGAAGCCGCAAGCGGCGAGAATGTGTCTGCGCTGACCTCCTGATCGCCGCGGCGCAGCAGCGTCATTTCGGGATCGGCTTTGCGCGCCAGGTCCCATGCGCGTTTCCTGTCCTCGGCCGTAAAGCGATCGGTCACCAGGTCATACGCGACACTCATGAGTATTTCCGCATAGCCGCTGTCGGGATTGTCGGCCAGGTACTTCTCGGCACGCGGAATGATCTCGGACTGGCGGTTCAGATCGCGCAGCAGGCGCAGCATCATCCAGTGCACCTCGAGATCGGCGGGCTGGAGTTTGGCGCACTTTTCGCATGCTTCCAGGGCTTCGCGCGATCGCCGCAGGTTGAACAGCGCCCTCGCTCTGGCGCGCAGCAGCACCACGTCGGCCGGATCCTGCGCCAGAAGGGGTTCTACCGCCTCGAGGGCTTCGGTGTTGTAGCTGAGCACGGTGTACAGGTCTATGAGTTCCCGCCATACCTCCTTGTGCTGCGGTCGCAGCCGCAGATAGCGCTCGAAGTAGCTTTTTGCCAGCAGCAGGTGCTGCCGCCCGTCGGGTGCCGGCACCCTCTTGGCCGCCTGCGCGAACATGAGAACCGCTTCGGCGTCGGAGCCGTAGCGGCCTATGTACCGCGCGAGTTTATCGCGCGCCGTGCTCCATTCCTTTGCCATAAAGGCGCGCACGCCTTCGGCGCGGATGGCGGCGTATTCGCGCCGCAGCCCGCGCTCCCGCAGCATGATGAAGGCCGCCACCGCCGCCCCCATGAGCAGCGTTACAACCCCCAGCAGCAGCAGCCGGCGTTTGGTCTTGGCGCGCACTATCATGATCGGATCACTCCCCTCATGAACAGTTTCAGGGTCTCCCAGATGATGCGCAGATCAAGACGCCAACTGGCGTTTTCCACGTACTCCAGGTCGTACTTGATCCATTCCTGAAAATCGAGGCCGCGCCGGCGCGTCCGCCGCACCTGCCACAGGCCCGTTATTCCCGGGCGAACGCTCAGCCGGGCCTCGCGCCACGGGGGGCAATACTGGTTCTCGCTGTACGGGCTGGGACGCGGCCCCACCACCGACATGTGCCCCAGCAGCACGTTCCAGAACTGCGGAAGCTCGTCTATGTAGGTGCGCCGCAGGAACCTGCCCACCCGCGTGAGGCGCGGGTCTTCTTCCATGTAGAACTGCGGACCGTCCGCCTGGTTCAGAGCCATCAACTCCCGCTTTATTTCGTCGGCATCGCGCCGCATCGAACGGAACTTTATGCAGCCGAACTGCCTGCCGCCCAGAGTTTCGCGCCGGTGGATGAAGAAGAACGGCCGACCGTCCTCAAGCCAGATGGCCAGCATGACCAGCGGATACAGCGGCAGCGTGAGCACCAGTACGACGATGGCGAAAACGATATCGAACGCCCGCTTGGTCGCCAGCGCCAGCGAGCGGCGCTTCCTGGGCCGCACCGTCCTGACGAATGCCAGCGAGGGCTCGATCTGCTGCCATTGCAGCGTCTGCACCGGCGGACGGCACGCCGGATCGTCCCACAGTATGCGCGGCCCGACGATGGACACGCTCCGGTCAAGTTTTCTGCCGGCCCCTATCCATACCGGCCCTATGATCGCCGCACCCCGCTCTATGCTGGCCTCCATGTCAACCCAGACGCCGCGGTCGAGCTGGCGCACGCGCCAGACGGTGGAATCCGGGCGCGGCCAGAAGCGCACCAGGTGCCGGAGACATCTGGCGACTTCCGCGTCCCAGGAGCGGTCGAACAGCGACCCCTGCACCGACGCCACGCTGCGGTGAGACCGGTCGGTTTCGGCGCGCAGCTCCCGCCACGCCGTCGCGGTATCGACCGCCCGCTGCCACAGCTGCGCCAGCCGCCGGTCGGGCGTGAGCGCCACACGCCGCATGCGCGATTCCGTGGCGGCGTAGATGCGCTCGAAGCGGACGAACCGGCCTTCTGCATCCACAACCGCCCGTTCGGCATAACTGCGCTGGCGTCCGTCGTGAACCCGCACGTAAAGCAGGTCGGGCTTCAGCCAGCTCATGATTTCCACGATGCGCGAGAGATTGAAGACCGCCAGCGTGTGAGGATCAGTCAGCAGAAACAGTTCCGCGTCGGCGACGATCTCGGAAGGCTCCCCCTGCCGCACCACCTGCACTCCCCGCGCTGCCCAGAAACGGTCGTGAAGCTGCGTGGGGCTCAGGCCCCACAGCGTGGGGGGCACGCGCGACGCAGTTGCTGAATGAGTGCCTGGCATCATAGCGCGCTCATGTCGCAGAAGAACCGTCGCCCTCGCGGCGGGAAGCGTGTTCTCCCTTCGCCACGGCCAGGGCCACCGGCCCGAACTTCGGCGACTCCACCACCGGCGGCACTTCCGTCACGCGCACCTCCGCACTTACGGTGGTCGTGGTGCCCATGACACTCAGATCGCGGGCCTCGGCGCGATTGAACACTATCCCCGCCACCCGCGCGCCTATGTCGCGCAGATGTTCCAGCGACCGCTGCGCCGCCGGGCGCTGATCGCCGCGCGACACCACCAGCACGACCTCGTCGGAAGCCGCCGCCATCACTGCCGCCTCCAGACTTCCCGGAACCGGCCCCGTGTCGATAAGCACGATGTCGTAATGCTGTCGCGCCTGCGCCAGCAGCGTGCGCACCGCCGCCGGCGACAGCCGGCTTGCATCGCCCGCCCGCGCCGCGCCGACGGGCAGAATGCGCAGACCTTCTATGCCGGTCTCCGCCACGCAATCGTGCAGTCCGTCGCCATTGAGCGCATCGAGCAGCCCGACCGGAGCCTTCTGCTGAAGGGCCAGCGCCTCCTGCACGTCTGAGGGCTGGAGATAGCCCAGTTCCACCAGTATCTCGCCGAGTTTCCGCTGCGAGTTCTGCGCAAGCTTCAGAGCCGTTTCCAGCTGCTGCTGCGTGATGGCGCCGCGCCGGCGGAATATCTGACCTATCTTCCGGCGGATGATGGCATCCACACGGGCGCTGAGCCCGCCGCCGCCCAGATCGCAGTCGATCATCAGCGTGCGGGAACCGCAGGCGGCGAACGACACACCCAGCGACAGACACAAGCTCGTCTTGCCGGTGCCCGCGTCGGGGCTGGTTATGGTGAAAACGCCGCCGTGGTCGTCGCCCCGGCCGATCTGAAGCAGCGCACGTATCTGGTGCACGCAGTGCGCTGCTATGGCGGCCTGCTCAGGATCGGCGAGATCTTCCGGAAGGCTCGGCAGCACCCCAAGCAGCGGCATGTTGCCCGCGCTGCTGCGCAAGTCCTGCACATCGCGCAAGCGCCGGTCCACGGCCGCTATGCCCAGCACGATGAGAACCGCGCCGACAACCCCCGCCAGAGATCCCGCGACGGCGAACTGGATGCGGCGATCTCTCACCACCAGCGGACGATCGCCCGTGCTGATGACCCTCACGCGGTGCTGGTTTTGAGACTCCGTGCGCAGCTCGTCTATGCGCTTGCGGGTCTGTTCCAGGGCCGCAACCGCCGCCTCTTCCTCGCGGCGGAGTTTTTCGATTTCCAGCATCTTCCGGCCGACGTCCAGCACCTCGCGCTTGGCCGCCGCGATCATCTCCTCGTATTGCTTCTTCCTCGCTTCGAGCTGCTGTCGCTGGACGACACGCGTGTCGCTGACCGCCGGCGAGGGCGTTTCCGCGGCCCGTTTCCGCCAGGCGGCAGCGTATTCCTCCACCGCCTTGCGCTTCATGTTCAGCCAGGCCAGCGCGTCGATCATGCGCGGATGGTTGGCCCCCAGGTCCCGGCGACGAACGGCCGTCTCCATCTCCGCATCCGTCAGCTCGCGGAGCAGCCGCCGCATCTCCGGGTCCACCGTGGCAATCTCGTGGACGGTCATTTCCTCCGGCCGGGTTTCCTTTTTCGTTTCAGCCGGAACATCGCCCATGGAAGCCAGAAGCAGATTCGTCTCGTTCAAAGCCGATTCGAGTTTCGACAGATCCTGCATTCTCGCGGTAAGAAGCGGCCGGAGATCGTCAGTGCCGAACTCGCGGGAGATCTGGAGGATCGCTTCGCGTTTGGCGTTGCGCTCGCTGGCCAGGCTCACTGCTCTTCTGTCCAGCGCCTCCATGCGCTGCGTTTCGGCTTCGCCGGCCCCCACGATGTAGATGCTGTTGTATGCGTTGAGCACTCCACTGACCGCCGCCACAGTCGCGGCGCGGTCCGTGTCCTCGAAAGACACCGTTATGATCTCGCTGCGCTGGATGTTCGTGACCGTCAACCGCTCCAGGAAGTCCGCTATCTCCTCCTCCGGCGTGGACTTTTGGCGTCCGAGCGCTTTCCAGTCCGGACTCTGCATGGCCAGGGTAATAACCCGCTGACTGCGCAAGAGCGCGATCTGAGAATTGACGAACGATTCGTAATTGAGCATCCGGCTTTCTTCGCTGGGGAACAGGATCCGCTCCACCACCGGCCGGATCTGAATCATGCCGGTGCACGAATACACCGGTTTCCTTGAGAAATAGCCTCCGACGCCGCCCGCGGCGCCCAGCACCAGCGCCAGCAGAACGCACCATTTATAGCGGTTGCGCAACAGCCGGTGCATGCGTGCCAGGGTGCTCGTCTGCGCGGCCATGGCGCCCTGGACGCCCAGCGGATCGGCCAGGTCGGGAAGTTGGTCCGGCGGTCTGAGTTGTATGGCCTGAGTCATTTCCTGCCTCCCCCGAGGATAGCGTCGATCACATGCATGTTGGCACCGACCAGCTCCCCGAATATGGTCCGCCGCTCTTCCGTCGGGCATGCGCCGTCGAAGATGACCTGCACCTGCGCGGCGCCGCGAAACCTACGCGTGAAATCCGCCGCAGCCTTGTTCACATCCGTCATATCGCGTGCGAATCCGCCGTACGGAATAATCATGAAATTGCACACTACCAGGGCGCCGTGTCGCCCGGGATCGGTCCGCGTGAAATGGTATTCTTTGCCCGTTATGACCCTCCCGCCGACGTGCCAATCAACGGGATCGACACCGGCCAGAACCCACCCCTGTCCTGGATAGCAGTTCGGCGGATAGTGGCCTATCATGTCGCGGGCCTCCTTGCACTGCACCAGCAGAAAGTCAACCCATTGACCGGTGCGACGGTTAACGTAACGCCTCTGCCTTATGACGTTCGGACGAAGCAACGCCACGGCCGACGGGTTTATCTTTTCCTCGCCGAGGGCCTCGAAGTCGCCGATCACGTCGGGAATCTTCTCGGCCGCCTTGCGCACCGCCTCGTGATACGGCGCGGCGTCGCGCGGGCGCGGGCGCGACATTACATCCAGAGTCAGTCCGCCCAGCAGCACGCATGCGGCCAGCACCGGAGCATATGTTGACAGCAACCAGGACATCGCGCGTCTCCTGTCACACGGAGGCTGCCAGCGTATAGTGTCCCACGGGAATCATCGCCCACCGCAGAAGGCGGATGATCCCCATCAACGTCAGGAATGCCACGCCGAGCATCGCCCATCCGGCGAAATTGTGAAACTGGTCAGCGAAGCTCTCGTGCGCAAATCCGTACGCCCACAATGTCGGCACAAGACGCACCACGTTGCACAGCATCGCGGATATCGGACTTGCTATGAGAATGATCAGGCGCACGTAGTTGCGCAACGGCTCCCCGAACGCAAATGCATATGAGACAAGGACCAGCGCAAAAACCATGCGCAATCCGTTGCATGCCTCCACTATTCCCACCGGCTTGCCGTTTATGCTCAGCTGATTGCCGGACCTTTCCACCGGCACGCCCAGGTACTCCGACACCGTCTGCGTGATGCGCGCCGTTGTGGACATCATCGGAATCGAAACCTTCTGCCGAATGCGCCCGGGCACCGGTATCAGAAACACCAGCACGAAAAACGCCGGCAGAAAGCGCAAGAGCAGGTCTCGCCCCAGCACGGTTATCACGCACCCCACCACCACGAGCACCGAGCCGCCGTGGAACAACGCCTGCACGGCATTGCGGTAACCGAACGACGACATCGCCCAGCCGAGCGCGATGATCGCCACGCCTACATATGATGGTTTGACCTGACAGTATCGCAGACGCAGCCGGCGCACCCAGATAAGCCACGCGCAGATGGGCAGGACCAGAAAGATGTGGCTGGACTCCTCGTCCACCCACGCTATGTGGAAAATGTCCGCCCACCCATCGATGGTTATCAGCAGTCCGATCAGTGCCAACAGGCCTGCCGCCGCGAGTTTGCGCGCCGACCAGCGATAGGGGAGTGTTCTGCGCATCGTCCTCACTCGCCTCCACTGGCACCGCGAGATACGAGCTCATCCACCACGGTAGCACCCCGGCGGACTACCCCCCCGGGGCATACCACCGACTGCACCACCACTGCGCCTGCTTCCACGCGTCCGCCCGTGAGAACCACGGCATCATGAAACCGGGCACCCCCCGCCGCAGAAGCACCTTCCTCAATGATGGTGAACGCCGGCTGCCAGTCCTCCGCGTAAGGGTCGCTGGAATCCTCCTCGCCGCGCAGCCGCCGATGGTAACTCCGCAATGCCGCGATGTATGCCGACGTCGTCCGTATCGGCACGGAAGTGGGCCGCGAATAGCTCACCACGTTAACACGATGCGCCGCCGCAATGCTCGACAGCCCCTGTTCCTTCAGATCAACGAAACCCACCTCCGGCAGAAGCCGCAGCACCCCGCAGCGCAGCACCATTATGCCGCTGGGCGTGCCGTCCTCGTGCGAGACGATGGCGACATCCCCTCTGGCCCGCAGCAGGCTGTCCACTACTTCGTGCAGCGGCATCATGGGCACTGCCGCGGCGTTGGCGACCACCAGCACGTCATCGTCCTCGTATCCGACAGATATGTCGCGTAGAACCCCGCCTGTGCCGCGGAGTTCCTGCGGGTCCCGTTCTATGGTCACCGGCGCCGGACCATCCGCTGCATTGGCGGGCGCGGCGGGCTCCGGCGACCCGCGATCGATCAGCACGCGCACCGGCAATGTGCCCAGTCCGAAAACCCCCACCATGTCGGCAACCTGCCGCCTCCAGCCGTCGAGTATCGTATAGCCCTTCTCCAGCGGCAGTTCGAACAGCGACCGGCCTATGCGCTGAAGCAGCCTGCCGGGGCTGACCGACCCGGCCAGTAGAACCATCGCGCGCAACTTCTCCCGCGAACACCCGTAATCGCGCGATGCGGACAATGGTGCGACGCTTCGGCTCATCAGATCCTTCGACAACCTGTCAACAGCGCTCTGCCACGGCAGGGCGGCCGCTCACGTGCAGACATGCAATAATAGCACGGTTACGCGCGGTCGGCATACCATGCGAAGGCTATCGGACTCGCTCGATACACGCGCCTCCCATCCATGCCGACCGGCTGGCGCAAACCGAAGATCGCTCATGTTCGCGACGACCGAACCGCCGGATTATCGGCCGCACGCCATCTCCGCCACGCTGCCCAGAGCATCAAGTAGGCTGCAAACGGCAGCCCGTCAATAAGATAGCGGCGCGCGAGCCGCCCAGGCTCCTGACTCAACCTGTGCAGCCACTCCAATCCCGCCTGCTGCATCCAGCGCGGGGCGCGCGATACCTTGCCGCAGACGAAGCTGAAGCTTATGCCCACGCCCAGCCACCATGCACGAGGCAACCGGTCCCTGACGCGGGCTATGAATCGCTCCTGCTTCGGCGAGCCCAGCGCCACGTAAACAATATCTGCATCGGCCGCCGCGAGGCTTCGCATTACCTCGTCCACCTCCGCCGGCCGCGACTCGAAGCCATATGCGGGACAGCAATGCCCCGCGATACGCAGCCCGGCATTGCGCTCTGCGAGGATTCGTGCTGCCTCCGCGGCGGTGCCCGGATCGCCGCCAAGAAAGTAAACAGATTTGTTCCGCCGACATGCAGCTGCGGTCAGGCTGTGTATGAGGTCCGACCCCGCCACACGCTGCGGCAACGGCGTGCCGGCCAACCGCGAGGCCCATACCAGCACCATTCCGTCGGCCACAACAAGATCGGCCCGGGCATAAAGGCGCAGCAGCGAACGGTCATACACCACCCTTCGCAGATGATCGAGGTTGGGCGTTATGACCCAGCCGCCCCGGCCGCGATCTGACTCGTCCAGTATATGGGCTATGACCTGCGCTTCGGTAAGAGCATGAATGCGCAGACCCATCAGTTCTACGGTGGGGAATCGCGCGTCTGGCGATTTGTCCGACATGACGCCTAAGACGAACTCCGGAACACTCACGCCACAACGGCTGTGCCGTGACAGCACTTTCGCCGCCGGGCCACAACGAACAATATGTACGGGCTTTCTTCTCAGACGACTGCCGACCGATCACATCCGGACTGTGTGGCCGCTATGCGGCAGCGGAGGGACTGCGCCAGCATGTGTCCGACGGCCAGTTGCAGGTCCTCGATCAGACCGTAATTATCGCTCGGAAAGTTGATGTGCACGTCGCAATGGTCCTTAAGGCGCCCGCCGGAAAACCCGCTTATGCCGATCGTCACGATTCCATGCTGCTGTGCCCATTCGCACGCGCGCACAATGTTTTCCGAATTGCCGGATGAACTTATCGCGATGAGCACATCGCCCTCGCGGGCATAGGTTTCCAGAGGGTAGCGATAACATTCCTGGAATGAAAGATCGTTGCCCACGGCCGTGACGATGGCCACGTTGTCGGCCAGACACATTGCCGCCAGACGCGGCTGGCCTTCGACAGCCGCGGTTTTCAGCAGGTCGCCCGCTATGTGGCTGGCCGTGGCGGCGCTTCCCCCGTTTCCTATGACGTACACGCGCCGTCTATCGCGCCAGGCGCGGTAAACAAGCTCGGCCGCCGCGTTGAGCCCTGACAAATCGACACGGTCAATCAGGGCTTTGAGCGCCTCAAGATACTCGCCCGGCGAACCTATCCATGTGCCTGCCATATGCGAATCCTACACGCCCGCCCGCTGCTTCCGCCACTGCCGCAACGAACTCCGTGTGAGGGCAGGAACTCTTCGTCGCCGAATATTACGGCCGCGGTGTTCGCACCCATGATGTTTCGCGCCGGATGAGAAAGCCTAAATAGAGTGGTATCTTCCACGCGGCATACAGCGGCGCAGCCAGCAGGTACCTGAGCGGCAGCACCTTGCGGGCGTGACGCGCCCAGGCGACCAGAACCGCCCCTGCCAGACACGCGCCGCCCGCAATCATCAGGTACAGAGGCAGCACGGGACCACGCGCCAGCCATATCGCCCCCGTCAGCGCGGTTACAACCACCCACGCGATGACCAGAAGAGACAGCGGCGGAACCGTCAGGTCCAGCGCCATCGCCAGAAGACCTGGGCGACGCTGCCGCACTGCTTCCCGGAACAACCGCGGCAGTTGCGTAAACTGCACAAGGAGAGAACCGTGCTCCCATCTCCGTCGCTGTACCAGCGCCGCGCTGCCGGCGGCAAGAGTGCCTGTAACCCCGCCTTCGGGGCAGAACACCGCCGGATGTCCTCCAATGGCGAGGTCCACGGCCAGTTTCGTGTCCTCCACTATGTGCCCGCTGGCCAGAGACACCCGCTGTACGCTCTGCCAGGGCAGCGCCATGCCCGTGCCGGTCAGCAGACAGGGAATGCCCAGACGCGACAATCCGAGCGGCCGCACTTTGTTCTTCACAAGAAATGCGAATGCTGAGATGCGGTCGCGCAATCGGGGAGAATCAGGCGGATCCAGCAGATCCAGTCCCTGCACCGGTAGTCCTCGACCGACGGCCTCACGGGCCAGGACGTCGAGCGTTCCGGGCAGCAGCCGGCAGTCGGCGTCAATGACAACGACCACCTCCGGCGGCGAGTTTTCCTGAAGGTGGCGCACGCCGAAATCCAGCGCATAGCCCTTGCCGCGCCGTTCGGGATCCGTTCGCTCGATGACCGCAGCGCCGGCCGACCGTGCGACGGCCGCCGTGCCGTCGGAACAGTTATCGGCGACCACAATCAGCCGGTCTCCCTCACCCAGTTGCGGCAGTATATCGGCTATGGTGGCAGCAATGCCGCTTTCCTCGTTATGAGCCGGCACGAGCACTGCGACGCGCGGCCTTGCTCCCTGGGATAACTTTGGCTTGCGCGCGGGCAGCACGGCCGCCAGACATTCCGCGGCGAACACGGCGATGGGCAGCAGCACCACGGCCGCCAGAAACAACAGCACGATCAACATCGCCGTCTGCATGGATCAGGCCTTCATTTCGTGTGCCCTGGCGGATTCCCGGAAAAGCGCTGCCAGTTTGCGCCCTTCGGCAGATGCGTCGTGCCACATCGCCACGCGGCGTGCGCCCTCGCGTCCCATCTCCTCCAGCCGTTCGGCCGGCACCGTAAGGGCATCGCGCATTGCCTCGGCCAGCGCCTCGACGGACCCCGCCGGCACGAGCCACCCGCATTTGCCGTTCTCCACCAGTTCGGGTATGCCGCCCACGTAGGTGGCGATGACCGGCCTGCCCAGCGCCAGCGCTTCCATAAGCACTACCGGCAGACCTTCGGCGAAACTGGGCAATACCAGACATCGCGAGGCCAGAATGGCACAGCGCACGGCATCATTGCTCTGCCATCCGGCCAGCTCGATGCATGTCTCCAGCCCCTTGTGCGCGATCATGGTCCGGATGCTCTGCCGCAGAGGCCCGTCGCCGATGAGCCGAATTCGCAGCCTGAACCCTTCGGCGACCAGACGTGCCGCGGCCTCCACCAGCACGGCATGTCCCTTCTGTTCCGCCAGCCTTCCAACGCACACAAGATCGGGATCGCTGCCCACCGCCACCGGCGAACAGCGCAGAAAGCCGCCGTCAACGCCGCAGCGAACGATGTGGATCCTGGGCCAGTCGTCCACGGCGCACCAGCGACAAAGCTGACTGCGCCCGTAGCTGGAAATCGCAACCGCAAACGCGGCCCGGCGCACCTTTTCCGCAAGATGAAGCTGCTCGGGGCGATCGAACTCCTCCGGCCCGTGAACGGTGAAGCTGTAAGGCGGACCGCCGAGCATGCGGCACAGCATGGCCACCATCGCCGGATTCGTGCCGAAATGCGCGTGCACATGATCGGCGCCCGCATCAGCAAGCCATTTCCTGAGGATCGCCGCCTCGGCAAGATAAGCCATATGTCTGAGGACACCGCGGTCCGAGCGGCGTCCGAGTTTCCAGGCGCACCACATCGCCCTGACAACAGACACCGGACTGCGTATCAGTTCCCGCAGCACGGCGAGAACCAGCCTGCCGACGCCTTCATCGAGCAGATAACGGGTGCGGTCGCGTTCGGCGCGATCCTGCGCATCCACCAGTTCGCCGCTTCGCCGTATGGAGAAGCGTTCAACCGTCAGCCCCGCCTGCTCCACCGCGGCCACCTCGCGGCGAATGAAGGTGTGGCTCGGGTGAGGGTATTGATTGACGAGATAGGCTACCTTCATCACATCAGAAACTGTCGTGCCGGCAGTTCGATGCCAAGGCGAATGAGCTCCCGCCGATCAGCAACGGGCCGCCAGTTCAGCCGCTCTTTTGCGCGGGTGCAGTCGAACGTCGCCCGCTGCGTGCGCGATTCCCAGTCGCGGTAACTGGGCAGCCGTCTTTCGGGATGGCGCAACAGGACCTTTGCCACCCATTTGACCATATCCTGAAGGTAGAACCGTAACGGCGACGTGCAAATGCGCAGGAACCTGATCCCGAGCGCCCGCTCGAGCTCGTCAAGGTATTCGTTGGCACTGAGGCAGGGATCCGCCACCAGGTTGAATGATTCGCCCTCTATCCCCGGGGTATCCATCGCCGCGATCAGACCGCGCGCAACGTCATCGACCAGCACGAACGGCAGTTTGTTGTTGCCGCTGCCCCATATCCGGCACACCGCCCCATGGTGCCACATGCCCACGCCCCAATGAAAGGGATGCCCGCCGCGGCCGATGACTATTCCCGGTCTTACGATCACCACCGGCAGCCCGCGCTCTGTGCGCATAGCCAGAAGCAGATCTTCGGCGGCCGCTTTCGCGCGCGCGTAAAGATTGCGCCGATGTATGCGGCGGTCGCAGCCTGTGTCCTCCGTGATGGTTCCGGCGCGTCTGCCGGCGTAGTAGGAGTCTATCGTTCCGGTATAGACGAGCCTGCGCACGCCGTTCGCAAGACATGCCTCCCCTACGCGCCGCGTGACTTCGATGTCGTGCTCAACGTATTCCTGCCAGGTCTTGACCATGGCTCTGGCCAGATGAAAAACATTGGCAACGCCCCGCATTGCGCGCGTAACGTCCTCGGGGCTTTCCAGGTCGCCGCGGATCACCTCCACCAGTGGACTTGCCAGCTCCGCCGGCAGCCTGCCCGGATTCCGGACAAGCACGCGCACCGGCCGGCCGGCGGCAATAAGCTGACGCACGAGCTCCGCGCCTATGAACCCCGAAGCGCCGAGAACGAGCGTGTTCACTGCCGGTATGTCACCCGCGGATCGCCACGTCGCCGGCGCAACGGACCGCGCCTCCACGCCCGCCATGCTGGCAACCCGAGTGCATACCGCCACAACCCGCCGGCCGAAATCCGGCGCGATGCGCGCATCCCCGGTCCCGTCGATGGACGCGTAGAATGCCCTGACAACACATTCGATGCTCCCGCCGTACGGGTTGCCCTGGCCGGTGCGGATGAGTTTCGACAACAGCCAGCGCAGCAGGTTGCCACGCGCCTGACGCAACAGGGCGCGAGCCTCATGCCTGATCATCGCGTATCTGTCGAAGTCAATCTGACGGGGCGTATGCAGCCGAAGAACGTATGTGTTGCGCTCAAGGTCGGCCGTAGCGCTGCCCAGAGTGCCTCTGACGTGAATGGCCTGCTCCGCGAATCCCGGTACGAACGAGAACTCCAGCTCCGCGGCGACGTTGTCCTTCCGCGCCCTGACCTGCCACCGCCGATAGAATATCTGCCCGGAAGGCAGCTGTCTGGAATTGTCGGCGCGGACGTCGATATGATCCGGCTCGCCAAGCAGATGCAGAAGATGCGCTGCCGGATGCGGGCCGATCTCCAGCATGATGTTCCGCGGATCGCGCAGCATCCACGCATCAAACGGTCCCACGACGGCCTGCGGCAACTCGCGATTCCACGTTATCGTTATATGGTCCACACGTCCCAGCACGCCGCTGCGCACATCGCGGAACAGACGTTCATATGGTTCGTAGAAAAGGAAGTTGTGCCCGACGCCGACACGCACCCCACGATCGCCGGCTTGCCTGATGATTCGGTCGCACTCCTCCTCGCTGACGCACATGGGCTTTTCCAGCAGCACATGCGCCCCGGCGTCGATCGCCGCCAGAGCCGCCGCGCAGTGCTGGTCCGGCGGCGTGAGCACGTGCACCACCTGCGGCTTCTGTTCCGCCAGCATTTGCTGGAGGTCGCTGTAAGCCGCGGGCACGGACCACTTTCGCGCGAAAGCCTGCGCCCGGGCGGCGCTCGCATCGCATACCCCGGCCAGTCTCGCCCCTTTCACGCGCCGCACAGCGCGCGCGTGATACTCGGCGATGAAACCTGCCCCCACGAAACAGACGTTCAACGTCGATCCGCTCATGCTACTTGTATTCGATCAGACGCGCCGGCCGGCGGCGGAATCTTTCCCACCAGAAACGCAATGCCCCGAAAGCCTGAGGAAACTTCGCCAGCACGCAGAACACGGCGTACCAGATGCTTTCGCGCATTCCCGCGCCGCGCCGCCAGGTCCTGAACCATATGCGCAGCGCCAGCGCCGGATATCCCAGCAGCAGCACAAAACTCCAACCGTGCGTCGGCCAGGCCAGGCCCGCCGCAAGCAACGGCAGCATCAGTCCCCAGAAACATGCGCTGCGCGTCTGGCGCACGAAATGCCGTTCGGGTCCTGCCCCGTGCAGCGACATCCCCTGAGCATATCCGTGACCCGCGCGGAAGGCGCGTTTCCACCATCGCCGGAAACTCATCGGGCCCAGGTCATGCACGCCCATCTGGCAGTCGAGCATCACGATGCGCCAACCGGCACGGCGGACGCGTATGCACAGATCGTCGTCCTCGGCGGCCAGTACCGCAGAGCTGAATCCGCCGGCTTTCCTGAACGCCTCGGTACGCGCCATGAAAATCCCGCCGCATGCACGCAGCGGCCCGGGCTGTTTGTCCCACTCGATCGCCGCCAGCATATGGTAAACGGACGCGCGCGGATCGCGCTCGACAAGCCGGCCGCATACGATGCCCAGCGACTCGTCGGCCCGCAGCGCCTCGACGCCGGCGGCCAGCCACCCAGGCGCGATTTCACAATCGCCGTCAACGAACTGCACGAACTTCGTCTGCGGCACCGCGCGCAACAGATGGTCAAACCCCTCGTTTCTGGCCCGGGCGGCGTTCAGCGGCAGACCATCGTCCAGCCGCACGACCATGGCGCCAAGCGACTGGGCAACCGTGCAACTGCCGTCCGTGGATGCCGAATCGACGTACACCACCGGCATGCCGGAGCGGCACACCGATTCCAGACACCGCCGCAGCCGCTCGCCCTCGTTGCGGCCGATGACAACAATGCCAAGGTCGCCGTTCATGCTCCGTTCCCGCCGCACAATATCGCCCAAGCGTCGCCCAGCAGCAGATCGGCCGCCAGGCGAAGCGGTTCGTCCTCACCGCTCCCCCCGCCGAGCCCCAGACTACGCCTGATCGCCAGACTCAGCCGCCCCGCCCCCCACAGCAGGTCCGCCGCCACCAGCCCCAGCAGCCCGTAGTGTTTCAGGAAGAACCGGCGCCGTGAGGCGTACCAGTATTCGGGCCGACGCCTCCCCCCGCGAACGATGCCCGTCGCGCGGCCGTGCAAATGCACCACGCGCGACTGCGGCACATACCACACCTGCCATCCCGCCGCCTTCGCGCGCCGGCAGAAGTCCACCTCGTCGAAATACAGGAAATACCCTTCATCGAACAACCCTATCGACTCGAACACCTGCCGCCGGATCATCATGCTCGACCCCGACACCCAGTCGCAGGGGTGCGGCCGGTCGGCCGGCTCCATCGCCGAGACGTAACGCTTCAGCAGGCGCGAAAGAGCGCCGAGTCTTGCGGCCGCCTCAAGCTCGCCCAGCGGCGACGGAAAGCGATGCGCCGAACACTGCGGGCGGCCTGCTTCGTCCTCCAGAGCGCTGCCGACTATCCCCGCATCGGGATGCGCATCGAGAAACGCCGCCAGTTCCAACAGCGCGCCGGGACGCACGACGGTGTCAGGATTAAGCACATGTATGTATTCCGGCGGCGACGATTCCGACAGACACCGCCTTATCGCCGCGTTGTTACCCGCAGAAAAACCGGCGTTGCGCGCCAGCGGCATTAGGGTCGCCCATGCGCTCCAGCCATTGTCCCCTACCGCTTTGCGGATCAACGCCGCCGACCCATCCGGCGATCCGTTGTCTACAACAATCGCCCGCGCCCCGCCCAGAGATCGCATTTCCGCTTCCAGCGACCGCAGACAGGCGACAGCCAGATCGGCCGTGCAATAGTTCAGAATTACAGTCGCGACCGTCACCTGCACCTCGTCGCTAACGACGAGCTCCTCTCACTCTGCCTCCGACCTGCCCCATTCGCCGGCGAATTCCGCTCTGTATTGCCACCCGGAGACAGACCGGTGTTCGGTCCAAAGCCTGTACGCGGCGCAGGACTTCTCCAGAGCGCACCTGCGCTCGACGTAGATTCGGGCATCCGGAAACAACTGCATCATGCGCTGACGGCTGAGACACGCCTGGCCCGGATCATGCGGTACCAGGCCGGCAGTTCCCGTTCCCAGCGGCGCTGCCCGCGGCCGCTCAGTCCCCCACCGGCCTGCGAACGACCGCATAAAGCGACGTACCGAGCGGAAGACCCAGCGGAAACGTGACCGCCTGCTCCATAAGGGTCATCCACCGCATCAGGCAGTTGATGACTCTCGGGGGAATCCTGGCGCGGTATTCGCAGGCGCCACGCCGCCCGGCGGGAAACACCAGCCGCCGCAATAGCATGGGCAGCAGCGTCCAGCCGAAGTAATAGCGAATCTCAAGCACCTGGAAGCCTGTCTCGTGCAGCAGCCGGCGCAGCCCTTCGCGACGGTAACGCCGGTAGTGAGCGTTCGCCTCGTCATGAACGCTCCACAAAAGGGGCAGAGCCGGCACAGTGAATATCGCGTGACCGCCGGTCTTCAACAGTCTCCAAACCGCCCTGAGCGCGCCTGCGTCATTCTCGATATGCTCAAGAACATCCAGCATCACAACCAGGTCGAACCGGCGTTCGGTTGTGTACTCGGGACCGAAAGCACACACCTCTATCCGCGACCGCCATGGATTCTGCGGTGCTACCAAGCGAGCATCTGGTTCTATTCCCCACACGTCGCCGAAACGCCGCAGGTCGTCGAAAAAAAGCCCGTCGCCGCAGCCGATGTCCAGAATAGCACGGATCTCAGCCTGTGCGGCCAAACGTGCAATCAGAGACAACACGTATCTCCGTCGGGCCTGCCACCACCAGTGTTCGGTCCAGAGTCGCCGGTACTGTGCAGCGTATGCGCTGAGCATCAGTCGCCTCTCCAGCGTACTGCGCCGCCGCACCGCACCGCGAAACCCGCCGCGAAATGCGATGCGAAGCATAATTGCAGCGGCTCGAAGGTCAGAGCGAAACGCCCGGCAGTGATGGTCAATACATATGTTAACAGACACAGGCCAACGACCATGAGCGGGAATCCGAGTGCCCACCGGGCTCGCCACGCCGACAGCAGCCCGCATATGCTCAGGACCAACAACAGAGTTCGCGCAAGGATGAAAAGAATGCTGAAGGACTTGGGGTTGTCCCAGTCCATCCAGAGTGTCTTGATCAGCCTTATGACACACAGCCGCGCATAGGCCAGAGGGTGCGAGCGGATCCACGATGTGGCATATTCCTTGAAAACGCGCTCGCGCGCGGTTTCCGTCTGACCCTGCAACCGGCGCATCTGCTCCTCGGTCAAAACGCTGTATGGCCGTGGGTCCGTTTCATCCATCTGGCGCATACTGCGGTCCCGGAAACACAGCGCCTCTTTGCACAAGCGCCATCTGATCTCCGCCGACAGCGGCAATCTGTCGGTCCCCGTGGCAGAATCATTGTTGCCCTTCCATACGTTCGTCCAGAACGTGTTCTTCACCGGCACCCAGACGCCGTGAACGAGTCTGTTCCGCAGCGACCATGGGCCCAGAACCAGGCATGCGCACAGGAACAGCGCCAAGGCGTTACGCAGCCGAACACGCCACGACCACTCGCGCCACAGGAGCACCAGGACACCGCTGAATGCCATCGGCGGCAGCAAAACAGGTTCCGTCAACGCCGTGAGCGTTCCCACCAGACAGAACCACAGCCACGGTTGCAGTTGGCCGCTTTCGCGCGCACGACGCCAGAGAATCATGGTCGCCAGCACGCCGGCTGTTATCATCGTGACAGCCTGCACATGGGTTACGCCATACACCTGGCTTGGCCATATGGCCGTCGCGCCGGCGGCGATAATCGCCACTTTCTGTTCAGCCCCCAGCGCCAGCGCCAGCCGCCAGGTGAGATAGACGCATACTGCACCCAACACTGCGTTCAGCACCATTGCGGCCACGTAAGCCGCGGCGCTGTCCGCTCCGAAGCAGCCGAACAGCGCAGCCAGCAAAAGGGGGTACGTCGGCGACTGCACGCTCGTCGGGCCGAAGTAGCCGAAACTGCCGAAACTGAACCCCAGCCCCTTGAGAAGGCTGATGGCAATTGCCTTGTGCTCTATCGCGTTGGGGCGTTCCCAGGCGCGCAGGGCTCCAATCGTCACGAGCCTCAGCACCAGTGCGGCGACTGCCAGCAGCAACGCCCAGCGCGCCTGTCTGCCCCCCTGCCGCGAAGGTGTGAGCCGCGCGGGACCCTTCGCCGGCCCTGTCAATGCGACGCTGCCAGAGTTCAGAACCATTTCTCTCCCGTTACGTCACCGTTCGCAATGCCTTGTCGCCCTGCGCCATCGGTATCATGCCGGCGAGCGCACCTCGCGAAAGGTGGAAGCCGGTTCGAAAAACGCCCGGTGCCCGGACGGCGTGATCCGGTACCAAAGCCCGAAACGCGCCGGCGCAGTCATGCCGACCGGACGCCCTGGCACGAAAGCGGCTGCCAGGCCCGTTCGGGCCTTCTGTCCGACGCATCATGGCGCTGCCGCCGTGCATCTCGCGATTCATCAGCACGCATTGGGCTCGCCGCTCGAGCCATCGCCCCGCGCGGTGCGCTGGGCCGGAACAATGACCTTCACCGACCCGCACGGTCACCGCACATCGCCCCTTCCACCGCAAGCACCTGCGACTCCTGAGCAACACTGACGGTGCAACCCATAAGCACGAACCATAGAGTTGTGTACGCCGGCGAGGCCCATACGGTGTACATGGATACCAGCATGCCGAGTACAACGGCCGTTCCAATCGTCAACGCGGTGCGCACCCGCTTCGTCCTGCACAGCTCCATCGCGACCGACATTCGCCTGGCCCATATCAACAGCATCAGCATCCACAACCCAAGGAATGACCACCCGTAGAATATGATGAACACCAGGTAGCTGTTGTCCGTGCTACCGCGCTCCACTCCGAGCTGCTCATACTGCTCCGGCGAGGCAAATTCGCCGTAACCGAAAAAGCCGGCCGTCGTAATCATAGGCCACTTGTCCTGAACGATGGCCGCTCTCACTCGAAGGCTGTCTTCCCATGGAGGCATATCCTCGCTGCGCGTGGCATCTACGTTCCGCAGTGCGAAAGTAACGCCCACGCCGCTCATCATCGCCGCCAGCAGGAAAATCCATAGTCTTCGCCGCACCACTGACATCCGCGTTAGCGCGGCAAAAGCTAACACTGAAGCCGCCAGTCCGTTCAGACCGCTGAAACTCACCGCGGCCACGATTGCCAGGATGGCGCCAGCTGTTCCGATGCCCGCCAGAAGCCGCCGAGAGCCGCTCCTGGTTGTGGCGCTCAGCATCAGCACCATAGCCCCGACAATGACGGCAGAATTGCTGAGGTATATCGGATGTATGAGGGAGACATGCGCGCGATAAAACCCGTAACGCAGCAGCGGCCTCCCGCCGAAAAACGCTCTCAGCCCGACTTTGTGCAACACCCACTCCCAGAACCCTGGCCAGGCGCGCGATTCAAAAGTGCCGACCAGTCCGATCAGCACGATGCACACCGCCACCGAAGCGAGCATAAGCCTCCGCCCGTCCGCCGACCTCGCGGCGGCACGAGCCATCAGGAACGGCACTGCCCAGTTCAACAGGTTCCGGAAGCCCACTGTCTGCCCGGCGTGGACGCCGCCGCTGTTGATCGCCGTGGCCACTCCCGACCAGACCGCCACGAGGAGCACCAGCGCATCGACCGCGCACCAGCCGAGTTTCGTTTTGCCAGATTGTAAGGACCAGATCAGCGCGACCCCCAGAAGGGCCGCCCACGCTGGATTGAACAATGGCAACAATGGTATCGGTGCCCGGTCCGCCGGGCCCAGCAGCAGCAGCGCTGGCAGGTATGCTGCCGCAAACGCTGGACCCACCCCGCCTGCCAGCGTCATCACCAGCGCGAACCCCAGAACTATCCAGCACACCAGGTACGCCATGACTCAACCGCCACGCTACTCCGCGCCCGCGCTTAGCGCCCCGCGTGCCCTGTCTGACCGCTAGTTTGCCCGCCGCCGGTGACGCGCGCTATCAGAAAAGTAGGCCGCCGTTTGACCTCCAGAAACATCCGCGACAGATACTCACCGATAATCCCCAGTGACAGCAACTGCGCCGATGACATCAGCAGCACCAGACTGGCCAGGCTTGCCCAGCCGCGCGGAGTCTTTCCGTCCAGCAGCCAGCCCAGAAATACGTAGAATCCCAGAAGCAGCCCCAGAAATGCGCTGAGCATTCCCAGTCGTGTCACAATTTTGAGCGGCACGCTGCTGAAGCTCACCAGGCCGTCCACGGCAAGCCTGACCAGCGCGCGCATGGTGTACGCCGGCCGGCCTGCCTGACGCGCTGCCCGTTCATACTCCACTCCCGTCTGTCTGAGCCCGATCCACGTCCGCAGCCCGCGAACGAACCGCTGCTGCTCCGGCAGGGAGTTCAGCAGATCCACAGCCTGCCGATCCATCACACAGAAATCGCCGCTGTCCAGTGGAATAGACACCTCGCTTATCGCCGCCAGCAACCTGTAGAACGCCCAGTAAGCCAGTCGCTTGCCGAACCATTCCTTGCGCCTGCGGCGGATGGCATATACCACCTGATATCCCTCACGCCACCTGGCCAGCAACGCCGGCAGCACTTCGGGCGGATCCTGAAGATCGCAATCCATGACCGCAACCACGTCGCCACGCGCCACTGCCAATCCCGCGCTGATAGCAGCCTGGTGGCCGAAGTTGCGCGCCAGGTGTACCACGCGGACATGCTCGTCCCTGCTCGCTATCTCGTCCAGTATTTCGCCCGTGCGGTCGCGGCTGCCGTCATTTACGAAAATGACCTCATACTCCAACCCCGCTTGTGCGAATGTGCCGGCCATCGATGCAATGCGGCCGTGCGTCTGGGGCAAAACGTCCTGCTCGTTAAAGGCTGGCAGGACGATACTCAGAAGCGAACGTCTGTCCCCCGTCATCCGGACACCTCCTTCACTCCATAGCAGATTTCCGCGTCGCCTGCACAAGAGCCTGTTGTATCATTCATGCGGCACGCCACAATAATAATGTACTAACGGCAGTGAAATCGCGGCAGGCTATTTCCAGAGCCGTCGCATTCAGCCCCCGCGTCCGGGCACTCGCTGCAACTCAGCCTGCTGCACAAAACGCCAGCAACGACATCCTGTAGATCCTCATGCACCTGGTGCTTGCCGGTGCTCCTCAAACGAACAGCATCGCATGCGCCGGGTTCCGGCATTGTCCCGATCCGTCGCTTCAGGCAGCGACACCGGCCCGCCGAGGGGAACGCAGCCCGTCAGAAAATGAGTCCCCGCTGCCCTCACTGCCCTTACATCTGCCCATCGTCCCCGGAGTACCCATCACTCCCGTCAGAACAACTCGCCGCCGACGCCCCGGCGAGCCCGAATACCATAGCGCCATTAGCGATGCCGCCCGCCGTAAGGCGAACCTCTCAGACCGCAATCGCGTGCACACGCACGCAATCATACTTCAAGGCCGCCGGCGCCAGCAGGGTGCGTGCCAGAAGCCACCACGCCGCCAGGTCGTACCCTGCCCGGGAGGATCGCGTGCCTCTCAGGCGAGTGGCCATAAGCTGCATTCTTTCCAGCCACTCGTCGCTGAACTGTCGCGTGTAGCACATGTAGTACACTCTGCCGCGTCGGAACCCGGCCTGCGCCAGCGTCAAGTCCAGCGAACGTTTCGTAAAGAAGTGAATATGTCTGGGCACGTCCCAGCACGTACACGGCCAGGTGGCGCCGAAGACTCTGAACCCCAGCGCGTCGCAGTTGGGAACCTCTATTATGACCTTTCCGCCCCGCTTCAATATGCGTCTGACCTGCCGCAGAGCGTCCACCGGCGATAACGTATGCTCCAGCACGTGCGAAAGAAGGGCGTAGTCGTAGTCGCACCCAATTTCCTGCGGCAGGCTTTCCGCAGCTCCCTGGTACACCGTGCCGAACTCGCTGGCTATTCTCCTCGCCTGGGGGTCCGGCTCGACGCCGGTCACTGCGAAACCCGCATCGCGGAACATCCTCATGTTCCGCCCGTTGCCGCAACCTATGTCACACAATCGTCCCGGGGGGCCCGCTTCGGAGGGCGACAGTTCCCGGCCATTGTCGAAAAGCCACGCCAGGTGCAGCCGCAGCCTGGCCGGCAGCCCCTTACAGGGCCCGGAGTTCCGGGTATCCGGATGGCGGGAGTGCGTGTAGTAGTCAAACGCATAGAATCTGGAAACGTCGTCGGCCGTCAGCCGCGCCGCCAGCTTCCCGTATCGGCACCTCGCGCACCAAACGATCGTCCACTTCTCAGGCGCCTCGGGCCTCTGGTGATCCAGCGCGGCGAACAGGAATGACATCTGTCCGGCGCACAGCGGACACTGGCTGTTCGGCACGTTCTGTTCTGCCAGCAACACCATCTGTTCACAACAGATGCGCTCGGAGCGCCGCGCCCCCGGGTTTACGACTGTACCTTTCGCATCCCGGGCCGGGCTGAAACGAAATCGAAACACCCCGAATGTCAGCACCAGCGGAAAACTGCTCGCAATCTTCCCACCAACCGCGCCAGCCGGCTCCGCTGCGGCATATGATCGAACGGATCCACGCTGGCCTTCTGGACCAGCAATGCATCCTCATGGAGCGATTCGCGCCATTCGTCCAGCGTTCTGCACCTGAACGTGGCCGCAGTAAGGGGGAAGCGTCGCTCGAATTCGGCCTGATTTGCCAGTCCCGTCCCGGGAACGCGCGGGTCGTCCAGATGCTGCTGGTATATGAACGGATGATACCAGCCGTTAATCCATCCCCGTGCAGCCAGGGCAACACAGTAAGCGCTGAAGTTGGAGCCCGGAGACAGCAACCCCTGCTGCCGCACACATTCCCGTTTGAGCAGATAGCCGCTGCCGCCGACCCAACAATTCACCATGACCTCATGCCCGCCCGCAAAACGCCGCAGCTTGCGCGCTACCAGTTCAGGAACCACATCCTCAGGCACGAAATGCCAGCAACCGACAACGCCAAGGCAGGCCACAGCCCTGTGAGCGTCCCGCAGTCGTTCCACCCAGCCCGGCGGCATCAGACAGTCATCGTCAACTTTGCCCAGCAGATCCCCGTCGCTGTTCTCCCACATCCAGTTCGTCGCATCGTTCAGTTTTCGGTTTTCAGGGCTGTGGTGAAAGCGGGCCACGCGCGGATGAGTGCTCAATTGTCGCACGATCTCCAGCGTTTCCTGATCGTTACCGTTGTGCCACAGCCACACGCGCGTGTGCTCGTCGCACGTCTCCAGAAGACGGGGCAGCGTCCGGCGCGTATAGTCCGGCCTGTTGTAAGTTATCATCAGAATGTCGGTCTTTTCACACGCCATCGCGCACCAGTTTCAGACACACCTCGGCGATGCTGCTCCAGGGTTTGGCGGCCGCCAGCTGGCGGTTTTCCCGCCCGATTTCCTCGCGGTCGCTTGCGGCCGCCTGCCGTATGGCCGCTGCCAAACTGCGCGCAATTCCCGACTCATACAGCAGATTACGGCTGCCCCCCAAATATTGCGGGGACGCCCCGGGG